>Ga0315910_10000006_pt1:0-120000 | contig 986314 bp, 805 predicted proteins | sample EdamamesoilMG_FD_204470 | JGI IMG/M metagenome (GOLD analysis project Ga0315910, IMG submission 204470) | Garden soil microbial communities collected in Santa Monica, California, United States - Edamame soil | ecosystem: Environmental > Terrestrial > Soil > Garden | place: USA...
CCCTTTAACGAATTTAATCACGGGGTGCATTTTCTCACCCGCCTTTTCGTTGACGGCGGTCAGTGTAACAACACCCGGAGCGGGCGCGACCTGGGGTCGCCCCCGTCCACCGGCATGGCTGCCGCGGATTCCGCGGCGGCAGCGGCGGAAGAGTTGTATCGCGGCGCGTACATGGATGTGTCGCGCGGCAACTACGACCTCGCAGCCCAGGCTTTTCAGGACTACCTCACGCGCTACCCGACGGGATCGCGCGCGGCGGAGTCGCACTACTACCTCGGCGAATGCCACTACGCCAACGAGCGCTACCTCGAGGCGGCCGGCGAGTTCCAGCGCCTTGTGCGCGAGTTCCCGACGGCGCGTCAGGCGCCCGCCGCCTATCTCAAGATGGGACGCGCGTATCAGGAACTGGAAGAACGCGGGCTTGCGGAGAAGGCGTTTCAGTCCCTGATCGACAAGCATCCCAAGAGCGAGGAAGCCCGGCAGGCTCAGTCGGCGTTGCAGGAGCTTCGGGGCTGATCCCGGACTCCCGCCGTGGGCGAATCGCTCGCGTATCTGGCCCTCCTGGCCGTTCTGCTCGTCGTTTCCACCTTCTTCTCCGGAGCCGAGGCGGCGCTCTTTTCGCTTTCGCGTAGCCAGACGCGCGCCCTCTCCAACACGCTGGGTGGTCGCCAGACCGCCCGCCTGCTCGCCCAGCCGCGACCGCTTCTGGTAACGGTGCTGGTCGGGAATCTCACGGTAAACATCCTCGCCACCAGTCTCGCCACGTCGCTTTGCATCCGCGCTTTTGGCGACAGCGGCGCGGGCATCGCGTTTGGCGTGATGTCGGTGTTGATTCTAGTCTTCACGGAACTGCTGCCCAAGGCGATGGGCCTGCATTACGCGCCGTGGGTGGCGCCGCGCGTCGCGGTACCGATGGCGGCGATCCACACGCTTCTCGCGCCGGTTCGCATCCCGCTCTCGCGCTTTTCCGACCGCGTGATCAACGGCCTGCGCGACCGTATCGGTGCCGCGCGCCGGTCCTACACGTGGGATGAGCTGCTGACGGCGGTGCGCATCGGACGCCGCGAGGGTGCGCTGGGTCCCTTCGAGTACGAGATCCTCTCGCACGTGCTGGAGTTCCGCGAGAAGGTGGTGCGCGAGATCATGACGCCCAGCATCCAGGTGGTGTCGGCATCCATTGTGACACCGCGCGACCAGTTGCTGGACCTGTTTGCGTCCAGCGGGCGCTCGCGCATCCCGGTGCACGGTGCCTCGCCCGACGACGTCCTCGGCATCCTGCACGTGAAGGACCTGGTGGACGACGACGCCGGTCGCAGCGAAGACGATCTGCGCGCGCGCATCCGCGAGACGCTGTTTGTGCAGGAGAACGATGCCATCAGCGATCTGTACCGCCAGCTCCAGCAGCGGAAGATCCACGTGGCCGTGGTGATGGACGAGTACGGCTCCTTTGCGGGTGTGGTCACCACCGAGGACATTCTGGAACAGATGATTGGCGAAATTCGCGACACGCGCGACCCGCGCTCCACCGCGTTCGTCAAGATCGACGAGCGTCGCATCGTGGTGCAGGGCACGATGGAACTGGATCATTTTAATGAAGTGTTCGAGACGGGGCTGCGCGACGACGAGCACGAAACCGTGGCCGGCTACGTGCTGGGCCTGGTGGGACGCATCCCGCGCGAGGGAGAGACGGTGGAAGCGGGGGGCTTGCGCTTTCATGTGATCTCGGCTCTGCCCAACCGCATTCGCAAAATTCGCGTGGAGAAGCTGTGAGCGACCTGACGCTGCTCATGATCGCGGGACTCGCGTTTGGCGTCGGTGTGTTCAACTCCGGCGTTGAGACGGCGTTCTTTTCGGCCGACCGCATTCGGCTGCGCCATCTGGCGGCCAGCGGCAGCCGGCGCGCGGAGCGAGTGCTCGACATGACCGCGGACCCGGAGCGTTTTCTCTCCACGGTGCTGATCGGCTACAACCTGGCGGAAGTGGGGTGCACGGTGGTGTGCACCACGCTGGCCGCGCGCTGGATTGGTGAATCCGCCTCCACGCTGGTAACCATCCTGCTGGTGCCGATCTGGCTTGTGTTCAACCAGATCATCCCCAAGGGAATCTTTCTTTCCTACGCAACGCCGGCTGCGGTGGCGTGCGCGGACGTAGTACGCGCGCTGTCGTTCCTGTTGTACCCGATGGTAAAGCCGCTCTCGCTCTTCACGGACTGGCTCACGCGCTTCTTCCCGGCCAGCCCGTCGGCGCGCCTCCTGAACGTCAGCATGGAGGAACTCTTGTTCCACATCGGCGACAGCAAGAGTGCGGGGCTGATTGCACCCGAGACCACGGCGTTGATCGACCGCGCCATCGAACTCAAGCAAACCGCCATCCGCGACGTCATGAAGCCGCTGGATGCGGTGGTGATGCTGGACGCCGACGCGTCGGCGGAGAGTTACGCCGCGAACATCGCACGCGAGGGCTTTTCCCGCTACCCGTTGTACCGGGGCGAGCGCGGGAACGTGGTGGGTGTACTATCGGTGCACGAGTATGTGACGTCGGCCGACCGCGAGGCGCTGCGGGAGGCGCTGCACGAACCGTTCTATGTGGCGGCGGACGCGCGCCTCTCCGACGTGCTGGTACAGATGCGCGAAGGCGGACGCCACCTGGCGATCATTCGCGGTGCCGACGGACGGGCCGCCGGTATTACCACCCTGGACGACATTCTGCAGCGACTGGTCGGTGTTATCGTGGACGAGTTTGATTGAGATGATTGTCACCGCACCGTTTCCCATCGAAGGCCGTCCCGCGGTATTGCTCGCGGAAGGTGCCCTGTCGGCGCGCGAAGCCAAGACGGCCGTGTGCGTGGCGCACTACCGGCCGCGCGATGTGGTGGCGGTGGTGGACAGCACGTGCGCCGGACGCCGCGTGCGCGATGTGGCTGGCATGGGCGGCGATGTTCCCGTGGTTGCATCCATGGACGAGGCGTTGCGCGCGCGACCCGCCGTCGCGATTCTCGGCACCGCACCCACGGGCGGTGTGCTGGCGGGTGCGGATCGCGCGCTGGTGGCGCGCTGTCTGGAAGCGGGACTCGATCTGGTCAGCGGGATGCACGCGTTTGTGGCGGACGACCGCGAACTCATGTCGCTCGCGGCGTCGTCCGGTGCGCGCGTGTGGGATGTGCGGCGTGCAACCGGGCCGTGGAGTGTCGCGAGCGGACGCGGGTGCGCCACGGGTGCCCGCGTTGTGGCCACGGTGGGGACGGATTGCGGTGTGGGCAAGATGACCGCCACGGTGGAATTGGCGCGCGCCGCGCACGACGCGGGCTTGCGCTCCGCGTGGGCCGCCACCGGCCAGACCGGCATGATGCTGCGCGGGCGCGGGGTCCCGATCGACGCCGTCGTCTCCGACTTTGCCGCGGGTGCCACCGAGGAACTGGTGAACCACGAGGGACGCGACGCGGACGTCGTGTTCGTGGAAGGGCAGGGCTCGATCACGCACGCGGGATACGCGGGTGTGACGCTCTCGCTCTTGTACGGCTCCATGCCGGACGCGCTGGTGCTCGTGCACGAACCGGGTCGCACTCTTTACAAGCGGAGCACGCACCGCATTCCGCCGGTTGCGGACATCATCACACTCTACGAATCGTTGATGCGCCCGTGGAAGAACACGCGCGTGGTGGCGATTGCGCTCAACACCAGCGCGCTGGACGCCGACGCCGCCCGTCGCGCCACGGAGGACATTGCGCGCGCCACCGGCCTGCCCGCGTCGGATGTGGTGCGCGACGGTACCCAGACCGCGCTGACCGCGGTGCGCATGGCGATCAAGCGCTGACAGCGGAGGGACGCATGAAGATCGAAGTCGAATCCATTCAGATCGAGACGGCACACCCGTTCCGCATCGCTCGCGGCACGCGCAAGGTGTACGAGGTCTTCATTGTCTCGCTCACCCACGAAGGGCACACGGGGCTGGGCGAAGCCGCACCGCAGCCGTTCTACGGCGAGAGTCCCATGACGGTGCGCGCAGCCGTAAACGGCATCGGCCGCATGCTGGACGCCGACCCTGAAGACGTACGCGCGCGCCTCGCGCGCCCCGACAGCGACCTCGGGCGCCTGCTCGCCCCGCACGCATCGGTGCGCGCAGCACTCGACATGGCACTGTGGGACCTGCGCGGACAGCGCGAGAACGTGCCCGTGTGGAAACTCATCGGCGCCGACCCCGAGGACGCGCCGCTGACGTCCTTCACGATCGGCTTTGACACGCCGGACGTCGTGGACGCCAAGGTGGACGCCGCGGCACCGTACAAGATTCTTAAAGTTAAGGTCGGAATTCCCGGCGACATGGAGATTCTGGAGCGCGTGCAGAAGCGTAGCGGCAAGCTGGTGCGCGTGGACGCCAACGAGGGCTGGGATCTCGACACCGCGGTGGAGCGCACCACGGAGCTGCACCGTCACAGGGTGGAGTTCTGCGAGCAGCCGCTCCCGCACGCCAACGAAGACGACCTGCGCGAACTCAAGCGCGTGAGCCCGCTGCCCGTTATTCTGGACGAGAGCATCGTGGGGCCCGCGGAAGTGGCGCGCTGCCACGACCAGGGTCACGGCATCAACATCAAGCTCATGAAGTGCGGCGGTATCACGCCCGCACTCGAGATGGTGAGGATCGCGCGCGAGCGCGGACTCTCCATCATGATCGGCTGCATGATTGAGACGTCGCTCGGGATCACCGCCGCCGCGCACGTGAGCCCGCTTTGCAACTACGCCGACCTGGACGGAAATCTGCTCTTGAAGGAAGACCCCTTTGCGGGGGTTACGGTGCGGGAGGGAAGACTCGTGCTGCCCGAGCGCCCCGGTCTGGGTGTGACGCGCCGGGCTACTCCAGAATGACCATCGCCATGGCGTGCTCTTCGCCGTGCGTGATGGTGCAGTGCACCACCGACGCCCCCAGCTCCAAAAGCCGCTCCTTGGCCCGCCCCGACAGCTCTATATAAGGTTGGCCGCCCGGGCGGCGTCGAACCTCGATGTCCCGCCAGCGGACACCCCAGCCCCACCCTGTCCCCAACGCCTTCATGCACGCCTCCTTGGCCGCAAAGCGCCCCGCGATGCGCGGCACCGGGTCCGCAAAGCGCGCCACGTAGGCGCGCTCGTCGTCGGTCAGGATGCGGTTCACGAAGCGCTCCGGATACTCCGCGTGCACGCGCGCAATGCGCGCGAGTTCGATGGTGTCGATGCCGGTGCCCTTGATCACAGCGCCGCAGTATACCCGACGTGCGCGAGTGCTTGCCACCTGCGTCCGTTCGCGTTAGGTTCGCGGCACCCATGAGTCGCCGCGTCGCCCAGGTTTCCCGCCGTAACCAGACCCTCGGTGTCTTGAACGGCATGTTGGTGAACCTCGGCAACACCTTCGTGGATCCCTTCACCGTCCTGCCCGTTTTCATCACCACCCTGGGCGGCTCCAGCGTGCTGGTTGGCTTTGTGTCCTCGTCCTTCACCGCCGGATGGTTTCTTCCGCAGCTGTTCGTGGCCGGCATCGTCCAGGCACGCACGCGCGTGCTGCCCATCTACGCCGCATCCGCGGCGTTTCGCCTCATCGGGTTTGTAGGGGCCGGTGTGGCCGTGTTCCTGATGCCGATTGGACACCCCAACGCCATCCTCGCGTTTGTCATCGGCGGACTCACCCTCACCGCCCTCGCCGCCGGTGTCGCCGGTGTGCCGTTTCTCGAGATCACCTCCAAAACCGTTCCCGTGAACCAGCGCGGTGCCTTCTTTGCGGGGCGGCGCGTCATGGGTGGTGTGCTTGGCGTACTGGCCGGACTCATGATTGCGGCCGTGCTCAAGGGCGATCCCGGTGCCATGTTCGGGCAGACCTGGGTGTACCGCTCCGTGGAGAGTGCGGTGAACTGGATGGGGCTTTCCGGTCACCCCTTCCCGCACGACTACGGGATTCTCATCATCATCGGCGGTGTTATCTCCTGCATTGGCGTGATTGCGTACCTCTTTGTGCACGAACCACCCGCCACACACGTGCGCAAACCCGTTCCCATCAAGCGCCAGGTTGCCGACGGTTTCGCCATGCTCAAGGCCATGCCCGGCTACCGCGGCTTTCTGTGGATGCGCGTGTTCTACCAGCTCACCGCCATGTCCTTTCCGTTTTACGCCACCTACGCGTATGTGAAGCTCGGTTTCTCCCAGGCCAGTGTCGGCGTCTTCGTCTCCATCTGGGTTGGCGCCAGTGTGCTCTCCAACCTCGTGTGGGGCCGACTCCTCGACCGCAAAGGCAACCGCATCGTCTTCGTTGCAACCGCCGCCATGAGCGTTGTGCCCCCGATCGCCGTCCTGACACTCGCCGGCACCGGCGTACACCCCGGCGGTGTCGTCGGCCTCACCGTCTTCGGCATCGTGGCCTCCACCTTCCTCTTGAACGGTTTCGTCCGCAGCGGTCGCTTCATCGCCAACCACACCTACCTCCTCGAATCCGCCCCCGCCGACCGCCGCCCCCTCTACATCGGCTTCATGAACACCCTCACCTTCCCCTTCATGCTCAGCCCCATCCTCGGCGGCATCGTCGTCGCCCTCTTCGGCTACCCAACCCTCTTCGTCGTCGCCGAATGCGCCGCCGTCGCCAACCTGATCGCAAGTCTGCGCCTGATCGAGCCGCGCGTCGCTGTGCCGGCAACCGATGGGGAAGTGGGGGCGGTGTAGGGGAGGAGTGGGGCCGCTCCCATCTCCACTTCTGAAATCGCTCTTGTCGATATGCACGAATGTGCATATCATGTTCCTGTGGAGGTGGAGTGGGATGTGCGGAAGGCTGACGCGAACCGGCGGAAGCATGGGATTGATTTTGCCGACGCCGCAACCGTTCTGCATGATGGGCTGGCGCTGACAGCTCCCGACGACTCCGGGGGAGAAGCGCGCTTCGCGACGATTGGCACGGATGCTCTCTCGGTCGAGTTCTCGTTGTCGTGTATGCATGGCGCGGACTGCGAGTCAGATTGATATCCGCGCGTCACGCGACAGCCAGCGAACGTCGTGCGTACAAGGAAGGGCGATGAAGAAGGAATACGATTTCAAGGGTGCGACGCGTGGGGCGGTGTTGAAGGCGACGCGGAAGAAGACCCGGATTACGATACGGATTGATGATGATGTGCTGGCGTGGTTCCGGGCGCAGGTGCATAAGGGGGGTGGGGGGAGTTATCAGACGATGATCAATGAGGCGCTGCGATCGTTTGCGGAGGCGCGTGGCGGGGAACTGGAGGATGTGGTGCGGCGGGTTCTTCGGGAGGAGCTTGCACCGTACGTTGCTAAGAAGAGAAAGCCTGCCAGGAAGTAGGCGCCCAACGCCTGCTTGTCAACCAATCACCTAATCGATAGACTTTCGCACGGTCGTCGCCAACACCCCCGAACCCGCGACGACGGTTGTTGCATCCATCTGCCGAGCCCAGCAGGGACGGGGAGAACAGGTGCATGATGGAACGAAGCGCGAATGACAATTCATTCGTTATCTCGTACTGGACGCTCCGCAAGATTATCGGTGTTCTGGGACTGGGGCTTCCGTTCGTGCTGGCGATCGGTGCGCCGATCCTGGGGGCGCGCGGGATCCAGGAGTCGATGAGTGGCTATTACCACACGCGCATGGGAGACGTGTTTGTTGGCGTCATGTGTGTGATTGGTTTCTTCCTGCTCTCCTACCGGGGAAACGACGAGAGGGATGACAGGGCGGGTAATGTTGCATGCCTGTGTGCGGTTGGGTTGGCGCTGTTTCCAACCGCCCCGGCGGGTGCGGTGGGTGCGCAGAAGACGATTGGCTATGTGCACTTTGCGTTCGCTGCATTGTTCTTTCTGACGCTCATCTATTACAGTCTCTTCCTGTTCACGCAGACAAAGGCGGGTGCCACGCCGTCGCCGCAGAAGATCAATCGCAACCGGGTGTACCGGGCGTGCGGCTGGACGATGCTGGGATGTCTGGTGGGTGTGGCCATCTACAAGCTGGCACTCGTGGATTCGCTGCCGCTTGCACGCCTGCGTCCGGTCTTCTGGCTGGAATCGCTGGCGGTGGTGGCGTTCGGGTTCTCGTGGATCACCAAGGGCGAGGCGATCCTGGCGGACAAGTAGAGTTGCTGAGGCGTATTGATGATGCTCACGTTCCTGCTTTCTCTTCTCTTTGCTGCGGCGGGCCTTGCTGCGTCTCCGAAGCTCAACTATCCGGTTGCGCAGCGCGACGCTGTCGTCGATGACTACCACGGGACGAAGGTCGCGGATCCGTATCGGTGGCTGGAAGATCTGGAGAGTCCGCGCACGATGGAGTGGGTGAAGGGGGAAGGCGAGCTGACAGTCGACTATCTGGGGAAGCTTCCGGGCCGTGACGGGATTCGCGCGCGGCTGACGGAGTTGTGGGACTACTCGCGCACGGGAACGCCGTGGCGTGAGGGCGGAAAGGTGTACTTCGAGGAGAACAGCGGGTTACAGCAGCAGTCGGTGCTCTATGTGCAGGATTCGCCTGGTGCGGAGCCGCGCGTCATTCTGGACCCGCAGCAGATTTCACCGGATGGCAGCACGGAAGTGGGGAGCTTTGCGGTATCGCCGGACGGGCGCTTTGTGGCGTACCGGGTCTCGGAGGGTGGCTCTGATATAGGAGACACGCGTGTTCGCGACGTGATCACGGGTACGGATCGCGGCGACGTGGTGCACGGGACGTTCACGTCGGTGTGCTGGACAAGTGGTGGCGGTTTCTTTTATTTCACGCGGCCGCGCGCGTCGGACGCGGGGACGATTGCCACGGGCGCACGTCTGGACAAGCAGGCGTGGTACCACGCGCTGGGAACACCGACGGAGCGCGACGTGCTGATTCACGATTGGAAGGAAGCACGCTGGCTCTACGCGATCATGAGTGACGACGGGCAGCGTGCAATCCTGGTGGAGGAGGGTGGTGCGGGGTCGCGGATGAATTTGATCGATCTGGGCAACGCGATCACGCCCAACGTGTCCGCTCCGATGGTTCCGCTCCTTGCCGGGTCGGAAGCGAGCTACACACCGATGGGCACGGTGGACAACATCCTCTACGTCTTCACCGACCTGTACGCGCCGCATGGCCGCATCATTGCGCTCGATCTCAACGACGGTGCTGGCGCGAAAGCGCGCGAGGTGGTTCCGGAGCAGGACGACGTTCTGCAGGGTGCAACGGTGGCGGGGGACCGCCTGGTGGTCCACTACCTCCACAATGTCACGAGTCGTGTCGTGATCTTCACGCTGGAAGGGAAGGCCCGCGGCCGGATTGCGCTGCCGGGAATGGGGGCGGTGGGCTGGGCGCTCAACGGCCGGCACTCGGAGCGCGAGGTGTGGTACTCGTTCACGTCGTTTCTCTCACCCGAGACGGTGTACCGCTACGACTTCACAGACGGAAGCAACACGGCGTTTCGTGCGCCGCGCCTGCCCTTTGACCCGAGTGCCTACGAAACCAAGCAGGTGTTCTACTCCTCCCGGGGCGGCACGCGCGTGCCGATGTTTGTCACCGCGAGAAAGTCACTCGCGCTGAACGGTGCCAATCCGGTGTTTCTCACCGCGTATGGCGGCTACGGCAGCATCATGTCGCCGGACTACCGCGCCGACCTTCCGCTCTGGCTCGAGCGCGGCGGTGTCTACGCGGTGGCCAACATCCGCGGCGGCGGCGAGTACGGTGAGGACTGGCACCGCGCGGGCAGCCTTGAGAAGAAGCAGACCAGCTTTGATGATTTCATCGCGGCGGCGGAGTACCTGATCAAAGAGCGTTATACGTCCAAAGAGAAGCTCGCCATCTACGGCCACTCCAACGGCGGGCTTTTGATTGGCGCGATGATTACACAGCGCCCGGATCTGTTTGCCGCGGCCATCGCCAACGCGGGCCACCACGACATGCTGCGCTATCACACCTTTACGGTGGGCGGGGGATGGATCCCGGAATACGGTTCGTCCGACAACGCTGCGGACTTTCGCTGGCTCTTCGCGTACTCGCCGCTCCACAACGTGCGCGACGCAACGTGCTATCCGGCCACGATGCTGCTCACCGGAGATCACGATGACCGCGTTGTCCCCGGACACTCGTACAAGTTCGCGGCGGCGCTGCAGGCCGCACAGTCGTGCGACAAACCGATTCTCCTGCGCGTCGCGAGCGACGCGAGCCACAGCTACGCGTCGGGGACGGGTGCGATTGCCGAGAAGGCGGATATCTGGGCCTTTGTGGCGTCACGCACGGGCGTCGGCGGACCCTGACAACTGCGACTGCCAGAGTGTCATTCTTGTAGGTCGTAACCGGCCGTGGCTGACAGTCCGAGCTGTCAGCCAGGGCGTGGTTCATGCCTTCGCAATAGCATAACGCTATTATTATCAGCATGTTACCTCTGTGGCACGCCCGCTGCAATAGCGGTCTGCAGCGGACGCCTTGAGCGCCCGCCAAGTTCACAGCCAATGGAGGTAGAAAACCATGATGAAACTCACGAAGTATGCACCGGCCACCCCGTTCGACCTCGTTGCCGACGGTTTCTTTGACCGGATTCTCACGGATTCCAACGGCAGCGGCCCGTTCGCGCGCCTGCCCAAGACGAACATCCATGAAACGGATGACGCGTATGTGCTGACGCTCGAGATGCCGGGTGTGTCGAAGGAGAACATCGACATCAACCTGGAAGGCAACACGCTCGTTGTGAAGGGCGAGAAGTCCGAGAAGACGGAAGCCAAGGGTGTCATTCGCGAGGAGTTCAGCGCAACGCGCTTCGAGCGTTCGTTCAGTGTCGGTAACGGCATCGACCGCGAGAAGGTTCGCGCGAAGATGGACGCCGGCATCCTGACCGTCACGCTGCCGAAGGCGGCGGAGAAGCTCGGTCGCAAGATCGAGATTGCGTAAGGTTCCTCATCGTTCCCTGCGGTGACTTGCCTCACCGCGCCGACCACGAGCCCGGAGCAAATCTGCTCCGGGCTCGTTTCGCTTTGGCGGGGATTGTGTTACGTTGAATCGCATGCGCACAACCTCACTCGCTCTTGCAGCCCTGCTTGTCCTTCCGTCCCTGAGCCACGCTGACGCGCCGCCCCGCGAACGCCTGAACGTGGTTCGCATCGGCGAGATCCCGGTGGGGACGGCATCCGAGAAGTGGACCGACGAAGACGGCAAGCGGGTGTACCGCGTGCACATGAACACGCATTTTTCCCGCATGGGGACACCGCTCTCGATGAGCCTGTTCACGGAAGAGGTGTCGGGGCCGGACGGCAAGTTTCAGCGGGCGCGCATGACCAGCTCGCTCTCCAACCTGGATGCGAGTGCCACCCTGGAGGGTGACAGCGTTCGTTACGAGTCCAAAGCCGGCGGTGTGGTGCGCCGCGTGATGTCGGCCTGGAACCCGGAGGCCGTCACGGAGGCACAGGCGCAGGCACGTATAGAAGAGTGGCTGGCCGGACGCGACCCGGAGTTGAGCATCACGATGTTCGACGTTTCCGACGGTGCCTTCCACGTGCAGAAACTGGTGCGCGGCGAAACGGTGCAGGAAACCATTGCGGGTGAGGCGCGGGAACTCGTGGTCGCGGACGCGTACGAGGACGGTGCCACGACCCCCACGTCCACGGCGTGGTACGGAATAGACGGCAGTGCACTGCGCACGCTCATCCGGCAGCTTGGCGTCGAGATTGTGATCGAGCGCGCCACCGTGGAGCAGCTGGCCAGTCTGGAGATCACCACCAGTTTTGACATCATCCGGCAGTCGATGGTGCGCTGCCCCGACTTTCCCGTGCCCACGTCCGGTGTCAAAGCCGTGACACTGCGGCTCACGTTTGCGGAGCGACTGCCCAAGGCCAACATGAACGGCCCCAACCAGCGCGAAGTCTCGCGCGACAAGAAGTCCATCCTGCTCGAGCTCACGCGCGAGAGCAGCAACCACGACAAACTGGACGACGCCACGCGCGTCACCTTCCTCAAGCCCGACCGCTTCATCCAGTCCGACAACGCGGTCCTGAAGGGTGTTGCCGACAGCCTGCGCACCGCGAGCAACACCGACGGCTGGGAACTCGCAAAGGTCATCACGCGCTTTGTGAACAAACACATCACGCGCAAGGGCATGGAGCACGGCTACGATTCCGCGCTGGACGTGTATCGCTCACGCGCGGGTGATTGCACCGAGCACTCGCTGCTCACGGTAGCACTCCTGCGTGCCGCGGGGATTCCCGCGCGCCCCGTGGTGGGACTCGCGTACGGCGCCTCGGAAGGTGCGTTCGTGGGCCACATGTGGGTGGAGTCGTGCGTGGACGAATGGCGCACACTGGACGCCCTGGACTTGAACCTCGACCCCATCCGCATCCGCGTGCACGCGCCTGTCGCCAGCGAGGCAATGGGCGAGCGCGACCTCATGCGTGCCTACGGCGAAGTGGCCGGGGTCACCATCCGCGTTGCCGACAGCCGCTAAGCCCTTCGGGGTTGCATTCACGCCGGGCTTGCGATAGCGTGAGCGGACTTCCCGGCGCACCCGTACCCCGCGCCGGGCCCCATCCCCAATCAGGAGGACACGGTGCCGGCTCTCAAGAAGACCATGTTCCGCGAGTACGACATTCGCGGCCGCGTCAGCGATGACGAACTGAACGCTGTCAGCGCGGAGTGGATCGGGCGCGGCTTTGGCACCTACCTCGCGCGCCGCGGCGTCGAAGACATGGTGGTAGGTTACGACGCGCGCTTTGGTTCCGTGGAAATCAAGGACGGACTGGTCAAGGGGCTGCGCGCCACCGGTCGCAACGTCATCATGGTGGGCATGTGCCTCACACCCATGATGTACTGGTCGCAGTACCGCTTCAAGGTGCGCGGGGGTGCCATGATCACCGGCAGTCACAACCCCAAGGGTTGGAACGGGCTCAAACTCGGCGCCGGCTTTTCCTCCACACTCGTCGCCAGCGAGATCCAGGAACTCTACGCGATCATCGAGAGCGAAGACTTTGTCACCGGCAAGGGTGACTACCAGGAAGTCACCATCTTCGATGACTACGCGATGGACCTGACCTCGCGCGTGCGCATCAAGCGCCCGCTCAAGGTGGTCATCGACACCGGCAACGGTACGGCGGGCGCATTTGCACCCCGCGTCTTCCGCGACGCCGGTCTCACCGTGGTGGAACAGTTCACCGATCTCGACCCCGAATTCCCCAACCACGAACCCGACCCTGCGCGCACCGACACGGTGGCGTTTGTAGCCAAACGCGTCCTCGCGGAGAAAGCCGACCTGGGCCTCGCGTTTGACGGCGACGGCGACCGCTTTGGCGTGGTGGATGAGAAGGGCGACGTCATCTGGCCCGACCGCTACATGATTCTTCTCGCGCGCCAGGTGCTGGAACGCCAGCCCGGCGGCAAGATCGTGTTTGATGTGAAGTGCACGCAGGCGCTGGAAGACGACATTCGCGCCCACGGCGGCATTCCCATCATGTGGAAGACGGGGCACTCGCACATCAAGGCCAAGCTGCACGAAGAGAAGGCCGCACTTGCGGGCGAGATGAGCGGGCACGTGTTCTTCGTGGAGAACTACTATGGATTCGACGACGGTCTGTACGCGGCACTCCGCTTTGTGGAGTATCTGTCGGAGCACAAGCAGACGCTCTCGGAAGTAATGGCGGGCACGCCCTCGTATCTTTCCACGCCTGCCATCGCGGTGCACTGCGCCGATGAAGTCAAGTACGCCGTGGTGGAGAAACTCACCGCGGACCTCAAGAAAGATTTCCCGCGTGTGATCGACATCAACGGCGCGCGCGTGGCGTTCGATGACGGATGGGGACTGGTACGCGCCTCATCCAACCTGCCGGAACTCGTGCTGCGCTTTGAAGCGCGGACACCGCAGCGTCTGGCCGAAATCAAACAAACCTTCCGGCGCTATCTCGAGCGCTACCCCGAGATAGACCGCCACTGGGCCAACGAATGAAACCAGCGTTCCCGTTCGTCGCCGTTCTTCTCGCCACGACCCTTGCTTCCACCCCTCCCGCCCGCAGCCAGACCACGCTGCCGGGGGGCTACCTGCCGCTTGCGGAGTCGCAGGCGCTGGTGGATCGCACGTTGCACGTGCACCTCTCTCCCGACGTGAGCAAGCTCACGCCCGCAGAGCGCGCGTGCGCCGACAAGATCATCGCGGCCGGCAAGATTCTCGACGACTTGAACGACGTCATGCGCCACAAGGATGCGGCCACCGCCCTGGCGGCGCTGGAGGCGCTGGACCGAAAACTGGGTTCGCCGGCGGACACGCGCAACCTGCGTCAATTGTATTACTCGAGCAAGGGACCGATAAGTCGCATGCTCGACAACTCGCGCAAACCCTTCCTCCCGGTTGCGCCACCCGCACCGGGCGGTACCATCTATCCGTGGGGCGTTACCAAGGAAGAAATCGACGCCTACCTGACCGCACACCCGGATCAGCGCACCTCGCTCCTGGATCCGCGCACGGCGGTGCGCCGCGCCGACCGGGCGTCGCTCAAGACCGACATCGCGATGCTGAAAAAGCACGGCGTTCTCGACGGCCTGCACCCGGGACTGCGCGCCTCGCTGGAAGCCCGGGCCCGGCAGGAGGACGCGAAGGCGTTTTACGCCGTGCCCTACGCGGTGGCGTATGGCGACGAGCTGGTGCGCGTGCACGGTTTGCTCACCGAAGCCGCTGCCTTGATAGCTCCCGAGGATGAGGACTTTGCCGCCTACCTGCGCAACCGCGCGCGCGACCTGATTGCCAACGACTATGAGTCCGGGGATGCCGCCTGGGTGAGCGGGCGATTCAAGACGCTCAACGCGCAGATCGGTTCCTACGAGAGCTACGACGACGAGCTGTACGGCACCAAGACCTACTTCAGCTGCAATGTGCTCATGCGCGACAACGTGCAAAGCGACGCCGTGCGCGCGCGCGTTGCAAGTTTGCAGCAACTGGAGGACGCCCTCCCGTACGACGAGGGCAAACCGCACAAGCGCGTGCGCTCGGATATTCCGGTGGGCGTGTACGATGTGATCGCCGACTTCGGGCAGTCGCTGGGAGCCAACACCGCCACCATTCTGCCCAACGACGCCGCCATGGCGCGCAAGTACGGCCGCACGATTCTGCTGCGCCGCAACATCATGGAAGCCCCCGCCATCTTTGCCGGCCAGCGCGATTCCTTCCAGGCCGCGGTGGCGTCGCAGTTTGCAAATGACTTCACCGCCGAAGCCGGTTCGCAGCGCACACTGTGGCACGAGGTGGGGCACTATCTCGGTGTCGACCGCACGCGCGACGGGCGCGACCTCGACGCGGCACTCGAACAGGCGTCGCCGATCTACGAAGAAATGAAGGCGGACCTGGTGTCGCTGCACGTGTCGGGTGCGCTCGAGAAGGCCGGCTACTACACGGCGGAGAAGCGCCGCAACCTGTACGCCAGCGGCGTGCGCCGCATCTTGCTCAAGAACCGTCCCGATCGCGCTCAGGTCTACCAGACCATGCAGCTCATGCAGTGGAACTATTACCTCGCGCAGGGCGTGCTCACCTTTGACGCCGCAAGCGGCAAGCTTGCAATTCACTACGACAAGTTCCCGGCCGCGGTGGAATTGATGCTGCGCGAGGTGCTGGAAATTCAGGCCGCGGGCGATCGCGCTGCCGCCGAAGCCTACATTACAAAGTGGACCGAGTGGCACGATGATCTGCACGAGCGCGTCGCGAAATCCATGCGCGAGGCGGAGAAGTACCGCTACACCGTGGTCACGTACGAGTTGCTCGGACCCCGCTGGTGATGGCATCCAGTCTGCGCCACCGCGCGCAACGCCCCGCCGAGTTCGACATTCTGGCCGGGACGCTCCTGATCAGTTTTTCCGCCATCTTTGTGCGTCTCGCCAACGTGGGACCGACGGCGTCGGGCGTATACCGCACCGCCTTCGGGGCACTCGCGCTGCTGGCGTTCGTCGCCATGCGTCGCGACTCGCTCTGGACCGGCTGGAAGCAGGCGCGCTGGGCCGTACTCGCGGGTGCGTGCTTTGCGTCCGACATCTACTTCTGGCACCGCGCGATTCATTACGTGGGACCCGGACTCGCCACCATCCTGGGCAACTTTCAGGTTTTCTTTGTGGGTGCGGTGGGCATCCTCTTCTTTCGCGAGCGTGTGGGGCTGCGTTTTCTCATGGCCGTGCCCCTCGCCGTGACCGGCCTGTTCATGCTGGTCGGGTTGCGCTGGGGAGAGTTTGACGCCACGTACCGGCGCGGCGTCATCTTTGGCGCGTGCACGGCACTGAGCTACGCGCTTTACCTCCTCGCGCTGCGAGGCGGCCGCAATCAGAGGAACCGCCTGTCCGCGGCCGCCAACCTGGCGTGGGCCACCGTGACAACCGGTACCATCCTCACCGTGATCGCACTCCTGCAGCGCGAGAGCCTGCACATTCCCAACGGCCGCTCGCTTCTGGTGCTGGTGTCGTACGGATTCCTCTGTCAGGCGCTGGGGTGGATTGTGATCTCGCGGCGGCTCCAGGAGGTGGACGCGTCGCGCGCGTCGCTCATCCTGTTGATGCAGCCGGCGCTGACATTTGTGTGGGACATGCTCTTCTTTCACCGGCCCACCACCACCTTTGAGCTCGCGGGCGCGGGACTCGCACTGATCGCGATTTACCTGGGTGGACTTGCACCGCGCTCTCCGGCGCGCAAGGTGGCGATATGAACTGGCGTCTCTTTGCTCTCCTCGCCCCCATCGGCCCCGTCATGGGGTTGCTTACCGTGGCCGGCCTGATCCCGCAGGGGATCGACCGCTATATCTGGGCGGTCGTCATGACGGGAAGTGCGTGGCTCGTCGGCACGCGCGCGTCCGCAAAGCCGCTCTTGAACGGGGCGGCCACCGGATTCTGGAACGGAGCCACGTCGACCGCCATCCAGGCCGTCTGCCGCGAGACACTGCTTGCCAACAATCCGTGGATTCGCGAGCACTTCGCCGAGCGAAACCCGGCCGACCTCGCCTACCACCTGTTTCTCCTGATTCCCTTCATCGCGATTGTGGGCGGGGGACTGACCGGACTTCTCTCGATGCTCGTGGTGCACGTCCGCAAGCCCAAAGCCGACGGCCGTGGCAACGGTGGCCAAGCTACCCCTTGAACATTCCGGCACCCGGACCTAAAGTGTCGTCATGACCGCATCCCCGCTTCTACGCAGCCTCCGCCGCACCAAGATTGTGTGCACACTGGGCCCGTCCAGCGACACGCCCGAGAAGATCGAAGCGCTCATTCACGCCGGCCTGAACGTCGCGCGCATCAACACCAGTCACGGCACGCTGGAGTCGCACGCGCGACTGATCGGCCATGTGCGTTCGGTGGCGAAGAAGCTCGGCGTGTACGTGCCCGTCCTGCTCGACCTGACCGGCCCCAAGATGCGCATTGGCAACATTGCAGCCGGCTCGGCCATGCTGCGCGGCGGCGACGAGTTTGTGCTCACCACGCGCTCCGTCCCCGGCGACTGGAACGCGGTGTCCATCAGCTACCCCGCGCTGGTGAGCGACGTGGTGATCGGCAACCGCGTGCTGATGGGCGACGGCGAGATTGAATTGAAGGTAGAGTCCAAGACCGACACCGACGTGCGCTGTGTTGTCGTGGTGGGCGGCGAGCTCAAGCCCAACAAGGGCGTCAACGTCCCCGGTGTCAAGCTGCGCGAGACCGTGCCCACCGCCAAGGACCTCACCAACGTTGCCTTCGGCATCGAGCAGGGTGTGGATTTCTTTGCACTCTCGTTTGTGCGCACGGTGGAAGAAGTGCGCGCGCTCCGCAATCTCCTGCGCGAGAAGGGGAGCGACATCCACATCATCGCCAAAATCGAGAAGCAGGAAGCACTGAACAATCTGGAGGGTATCCTGCAGGCCTCCGACGCGGTCATGATTGCGCGCGGCGACCTGGGGCTGGAACTCCCCATCGAACAGGTGCCCCTCATTCAGAAGGACGTCATTCGCGCGGCCATCGCCGCCGCCAAGCCCGTCATCACGGCCACACAGATGCTGGAGTCGATGATCCAGAACCCGCGCCCCACGCGCGCCGAAGCGGCGGACATCGCCAACGCCGTGTTTGACGGTACCGACGCCGTGATGCTGTCGGGCGAGACGGCGTCGGGGCGTTACCCGATGGAAGCCGTGCGCACGATGGCGGAGGTAGCGGAGGCCAGCGAGGCGCGCATCGAGTACGCCCGGCGCTTTGCCGAGATGGAGTTGGATACCGGGCAAAGCATCCCGGAAGCGGTGGCGCACGCGGCGTGCCTCACCGCCATCGAGATCGGCGCGCGTTTGATTCTGTGCTGCACGCGCTCGGGACAGACCGCACTCTATGTATCCAACCGGCGCGCGCCCACACGCATCGCGGTGATCAGCCCGCACGAGCCCACGCTCAACCGCACCCAGCTGTACTGGAACGCGGTGCCGGTGCGCATCGACAGCGGCGGCGACACGGATGCCATGATCGGTGCCGCCAAGGATGCCGTGGTGGCTGCGGGCATCGCCCAGCGCGGTGACCGCGTGGTGGTTGTGGCAGGCGTTCCGGTGGACGTGCCGGGTACCACCAACATGATCAAGGCCGACGTCCTCTAAGCTTACCCGTTCGTGCGGAGCCATCGTGCTCAAGGATCGTTACCCCTACTACCTTGCAAACCGGGCCGTCGACGCCAACGACGGTCTCCCGGTCGTCGACAAGTACTCGGGGCGCGTGGTAACGCGCGTCGCGGTTGCCGACGACGCCGTGTTTGACAGCGCGATCGCGCAGGCGCAAGCCGCGCTGCCGGAGATGCGGGCGCTGGGCGCGTGGCAGCGACGCGAGGTGCTGCAGCACTGCGTGGACCGTTTTGCAACCCGTCGCGAGGAACTGGCGTACGCACTGTGCGTGGAAGCGGGCAAGCCCATCCGCGACAGCCGCGGCGAGGTGGAGCGCCTCATCGACACCTTCCGTGTGGCAGCCGAAGAGTCCACGCGCATCGCGGGCGAAGTCATGCCGCTCGACATCTCGCGGCGCGCGCATGGCTACCGCGGCATGTGGAAACGCGTGCCGGTGGGGGTGTGCGGGTTCATCACGCCCTTCAACTTTCCGCTGAACCTGGTGGCGCACAAGGTGGCACCGGCGCTGGCGTGCGGGTGTCCGTTTGTGCTGAAGCCCGCGAGTGCCACACCGATTGGCGCCCTGATCATCGGCGAAATACTGGCCGAGACCGATCTCCCGCCGGGTGCCTTCTCCATTCTGCCCGCGCGCGGCGCGGATGCGGAACGCCTGGCCACCGATGCGCGCGTGCAACTCCTGAGCTTCACCGGCTCGCCGGACGTGGGGTGGAATCTCAAGCAGCGCGCGGGGCGCAAGAAGGTGGTGCTCGAACTGGGCGGCAACGCCGCGGTGGTGGTGGACGCCGACACCGACGTGAAGGACGCCGTGGCGCGCATCGTGACCGGCGCCTTCTACCAGTCGGGGCAGAGCTGTATCAGCGTGCAGCGCATCCTGGTGCACACGTCGCTGTACGACACGTTCAGGCAGCAACTGGTTGCGGCGGTGGAAGTACTCAAATGCGGAAACCCGCACGACGAAGACACGTTTGTGGGGCCGTTGATCTCGGAAGACGAAGCGAAACGACTGGAAGCGTGGATTGCCGCGGCGGTGGCGCGCGGTGCGCGCGTGTTGACGGGGGGCAGGCGCACGGGTGCAATGCTCCAGCCAACACTGCTCGAGAACGTGCCGCGTGACGCGGACGTCGCGGCGCGCGAGGCCTTTGGTCCGGTGGCGGTGCTGTCGGCGTTCGAGACCTTCGACGCCGCATTGGATGAAGTCAATGACAGCGACTACGGGTTGCAGGCGGGCGTGTTTACGCGCGACCTGTACCACGCGGAACGCGCGTGGGACCGTCTGGAAGTGGGGACGGTTGTGATCGGGGATGCGCCGTCGTGGCGCGTCGACCACATGCCGTACGGTGGAGTGAAGCAGAGCGGACAGGGGCGCGAAGGGGTGCGCTTCGCCATCGAGGAGATGACGGAAATTCGTCTCCAGGTTGTGCGGACACCTCCCGCGCGCTGACGCAGTTACGATTCCTGGAAGGAGAACGAGCGATGAAGGTGTGGAGCATGCTGTGTCTTGGACTTGTGGCGGTTGCATCCGCCGGCGGGGCCTTTGCGGCCGCGGCCGACAAACAATTTGAGACAGTCGCGAACGCGTACGTCGAGGAACTGGTGACGACCAACCCCGAGCTGGCAACACTGCTTGGCGACCACCGCTTTGACGCCAGACTCACCGACCGTTCGGCGGAAGCCATGGCAAAGCAGGCGGCCATCGCACGCAAGTACCTGGCCGAGATCGCCGCCATCGATGCGAGCAAGCTCTCCGCCACCAACGCCATCGACCGCGAGATATTGAAGACCAACCTCGAGCGCACGATATTCGAGGTGGAGGAATTGCGCGAGCAGGAATGGAACCCGCTCTTCTACAACATGGGGACGGCGCTGTACTCGCTGGTGGCGCGCGAGTTCGCCCCGCTGGACACGCGCCTCGCAAGCCTGAAGGGCCGCCTGGAAGGTGTGCCCGCGGTGGTGGCGGCCGCGAAGGCCAACCTCAAGACGCCGACCGAGATTCACACCCGCACCGCGATGCAGCAGAACGACGGCAACATCAGCATGATTCGTGACGAACTCAATCAGTTCGTGGAAGGCTCGACCATGGCCGCCGAACTCGCGCCGGCGCGGGCCGCGGCGGTGACGGCACTGGAAGAGTATGGCGCGTGGCTTGAGGAGGACCTCCTGCCCCGCTCGACACGCGACTTCCGTCTCGGTGACGAGCTGTGGCGGAAGAAGCTTCGCTTCTCGCTCGACTCCGACCTCTCCAAGGAAGAAATCTACGCGCGCGCGACCGCGGACCTCAAGGCGGCGCAGCAGAAGATGTACGAAACCGCCCTGCCGCTCTACAAGCAGTGGTTTCCGGAGGTCACCGACGCCGCCAAACTGGCCGACATGAAGCTCGTCAACAAGGCGGTGCTCGACCGTCTGGCGGAGAACCGCCCCGACAACGAGACCATCGTGAAGGAAGCGCACAAGACGCTGGACGACGCCACCGCGTTTACGCGCGAGCACAAGCTCATCACCGTGCCCAAGGAGCCCGTGAAGATCATCGTGATGCCGGAGTTCCAGCGCGGTGTCGCGGTTGCGTACTGCGAGAGCCCGGGCCCGCTCGAGCCCAACGGCGAGACGTTCTACTCCATCTCGCCCACACCCAAGGACTGGACTCCCGAGCGCACCACGTCCTTCTTCAAGGAGTACAATGACTACATGCTGGTCAATCTGACCGTGCACGAGGCCATGCCCGGTCACTACCTGCAGGGTGCGCACTCCAACAAGTTCAAGGCGCCCACGCTGGTGCGCGCGATCTTCTCGAGCGGTCTGTTTGCGGAAGGCTGGGCGGTGTACGCGGAAAAGGTCATGGCCGACGCCGGGTTCGGCGGACCCGAGGTGCGCATGCAGCAACTCAAGATGCGGCTGCGTGTGATCATCAATTCAATCATCGACCAGAAGATTCACACCGAAGGCATGTCGGAAGCAGACGCCATGGCGCTCATGATGGACGAAGGCTTCCAGGAAGACGGCGAAGCGGCCGGCAAGTGGCGCCGCGCCTGTCTGAGTTCCACGCAACTCTCCACGTACTTTGTTGGCAGCGCCGAAGTGGAGGGAATTCGCGCGGCCTACGAAGCGAAGAACAAGAAGGTGAATCTGCAGAAGATGCACGACGAGATGCTCTCGTTTGGGACACCGTCGCCCAAGTACGTGCGCAAGAGCATGGGGTTGTAGGCTTCCGATACACACACGTGTGGGGAAATCGCCCCGCGTGTATGTATCGCGCACAGGATGTCGGCCCGGCGGTGCAAATAAACTGCACGCCGGGCCGATTTCGTTTGTTTGCCGTGGCCACATGTTCGGTATAGTCAAAAGCGGGTGATACAGCGGCGCCGCCGTTACCCGTGGCGTCCGCGCCGAAATGCGACTCTTCTTCGCGGTTCTCGCCGCGACCCTGTTTGCGCTGGTCGTCTCCGCGGCCAGCGCCAATCCGCGCAAGCCGCGAAGCGCCGAAGCTTCGTTCGTTTCCGTCCCCTCCTCCGAGTCCGGCATCGACGTGAACATCACCGATCCCGCCCGTGAAGTGTGGGGCAACGGCGCCGCGTTCTTTGATTACGACAACGACGGCGACCTCGACCTGTTTGTGGGCGAAGGACTCAACCGCCCCGATCGTCTCTTCCGTCAGAACGACGACCACACGTTTACCGATGTTGCTGGGGCCGCCGGTCTCGTGGATCTGCGCATCACGCGCGGCGTCAAGTTTGCGGACTACGACAACGACGGTGACACCGATTGCTTTGCCGCGAGCAACGGTGCCGCGTGCCGGCTCTGGCGCAACAACGGCGATGGCACTTTTGCCGACGTTGCGGCCGCGGAACTGCTGACCGGGTTGCTGGCGATGAGCGGAGCCTGGGGTGATTACGACAGCGACGGCTTCCTCGACCTGTACGTCGTGCGGCGCCGCGAGGCGAACCAGCTCTTTCACAACAACGGCGACGGGTCGTTCACTGAGGTTGGTGCGAATCTCGGTGTCGACGACCCGCTCGCCGGACTTGAAGCGGGATGGGTGGATGTGGACAACGACAACGACCTGGATCTGTACCTCTCAAACGACAAGGCAGGCGGCAACCGGCTGTGGCGCAACGACGGCGGTGTCTTCACCGACGTCTCCTTCGAGTCGGGCACCAATGCCGCGATCAACTCCATGGGCATCGGCTTCGGAGACTTTGACGGCAATGGTTTCGTCGACATCTATCTCACCAACACGCCGGAACTCGCGAGTGTTGGCAACGTGCTCTATCGAAACCACGGCGACGGGACCTTCAGCAATGTTGCCAACACCTTCAAGGCGTTCGTGGATCGCTTTGGCTGGGGATGCGAGTTCTTTGACGCCGACAACGACGGCGACCTGGACCTGTATGTCGTGAACTGGGACCCCACACCCGGAATGCCCGCCGCCCGCAACGTCCTCCTGGAGAATATTCCCGGCCAGCCGTTCAGCGACATCTCCGCGTCCGCCGGTGTCGACGACGCCGGTCCCGGCTTCACGCTCGCCGTGGCGGACTATAACAATGACGGATACCTCGACATGTTCGTGGGCAACAACAACGCGCCCTCGGTGCTGTACCGAAACAGCTCGAGCGGATTTCGCTGGCTCAAGGTGCGCACCGTCGGCACGCGCAGCAATCGCGACGGGATTGGAGCGCGTGTGAGCATCGTTGCAGGCGGGATCGCACAGTTCCGCGACGTGAGCGGGGGACAGAGTTACCTTTCGCAACCCAGCCACGAGGTGGAGTTCGGGCTGGGTGGCGTTTCGATGGTGGAACGCGTGGAGGTGCGCTGGCCGTCGGGCACCGTTGATCGGTTTGAAAACGTACCGGCGGGGCGGCTCCTCACCGTGACCGAGGGAGAAGTGGACGCGCTCGCGGTATCGGTGACGCGCGCGGAAGCGGGCGAGGGTGGTGTCGTTCTCGACTGGTTGGTCTCGCGCAACGACGGCGTTGAGGGTTTCAAGGTGCTGCGTAGCCGGAACGGAGATGCGGAGGTCGTGGTCTCGGGTGCCACAGTCTTGCCCGCAAGCGAGCGCTCGTTCGTCGACGGGGAGGTTGTCGCGCGCACGAACTACACGTACGTGGTGGTCGCCGTCGAGGCGGGCGGCCACGAGGTGAGGTCGGCGCCGACGGAGGTGTTTGTGTCGGGCGGCGGTTTCGACGAGCGGCCGGGCTACGGCCTGGAACCCAACTACCCCAATCCCTTCAATCCGGCCACCACCATCGCCTTTGATCTGCCCGGTCCGGGACCCGTCGCCATCACCATCTACGACACGCACGGGCGACGCGTGCGCACGCTGGGCAATCATCCGGGCGCTACCGGGCGCAACGAGATCGTGTGGGACGGCCGGGACGCCGCCGGATTGACCGTCGCATCCGGCGTGTACTATTACCGGCTCGAGAGCCGGTTTGGCGTGCGCACCAGCCGCATGGTGGTGCTCAAATAGCCCGCACATGAAAGTCTTGCAGCCCGCCGCCGCACCCGTTTATAGTCTACTCATCAGATGACGACCGGCGCCTCCGTCTCCGACGGTGCGCGAACCACCCAACCTTTGCGGCGTGCGGTACGGCGCCAGACCGAACCGGCCCGCCATCCCAGCTTAGACAGAATTGAACGCCCCGCCTTCGTGGAGGTACGTATGATCCGCCCCCGGTCATCGGCATTCCGTGGTTGTGTTCTGACCTTGGCCGCGATTGCGGCCCTGGTCACGGCGAGCGCGCGCCTGGAGGCGTCGAGTGCCATTCGCCTGAACGACGAGCAACTGGTGCTGGGTTCAACCCTCATCGTGGAAGGACGCGTGGTTGGCGTTCGCAGCGAGTGGAACGCTGCACGCACCCAGATTCAAACTGTGGTGACGCTCTCGGTGTCGCGCGCGCTCAAGGGCAAACCCGCGTCGTCAACGCTGACGGTCCGCATGTTGGGTGGACGCATGGGCGACATCGAGCAGGAGCTGGTCGGCTCGCCCACGTTCTCGATCGACGAAGACGTCATCGTGTTCTTCGAGCGCTCGCTCTCCCATCCGGTCCCCATCACCGGGTATAGCCAGGGCAAGCTCACCGTCGTCAACGACGCCACCACCGGCCGGCGCGTGATCCGCGAGCGCGGCATTCCGCACGACGAGTACGTGGACTCCGTGACACGGATCGTGGCGTCGGAAGGGAGGCGGTAGTCATGCGCAGAACCCTACGCCTGCTTCTGGTTCCGGCTCTTGTCGCCGCATTCGCGTCGCCGTCGGCGGCACAGAACTTCCGCATTTTCCCGACCGGTGTCGGCGGCAGCACCAAGGCGCCGCACGAGATACCGCCGTTCACGCACTGGGACCTGCGCGAGTTCCCGGACTGCCAGGTGCCGTGGGTCATGGGTACGGCACCCGTGATCGACCTCAACAACAACGTCATTGCCGACGAACCCGCCGACCGCGCGCTAGCGCAGGGCGTGTTTGCCACGGCGTTCTCGCGCTGGGACCTGGTGCTCCCAAGCGACCTCGGCTTCATCAACAGCGGCGCCGGTGTGGGCAACGGTGGCGCATTTCTGGACGGCTACAACACCGTGATCTTTGACCCGACGACGCTGCCTACCGACCTCAATGGCGCCGCGTTCATCACCCGCAACGCCAACACCGGACGCATCATCGAAGTCGACATCGTGTTGAACAGCGACCCCACGCCGGATCCGTTTTACGGCTCGCGCCGATGGGTGATGCAGTCAAACGGGTCGGCGGTTGCGGCGGACATCGACTACCCGCCCTACGGCAACTGGCCCACACCGGCGGACGGTGATACCGACAACGACGGCGACTTCATTCAGGAGGTAAACGTCGACCTGTTGTCGATCATGATCCACGAAGTGGGGCACTTGATCGGGCTTGGCCACGTCGACCCGCTGGGCGGGGCGATGAACAATCCCGCCAACAACCTCATGGAGCAGTACTGGTTCCTGCCGCTCGGCCCCACCGGCAGCGGCCATGCAAACCATACCTTGAAGCTGGCCGACCGCGACGGCACCAACTTTCTCTACACGCCCGATCTCGGCGATGCGCCCGACCCGTGGCTGGGAATTACCGGCGAATACCCGACACTGGTGCACGGAACCCTCCCGGGCCGCACGCTCAACGGCATCATTCTCGACACACCCGGCCCGGGCGCCGAGCACATCCTGGGTATCAAGCCGCGCAATCCGCTGCGCAACTGGACCTACGAATGGCTGGGGCGCCTGGATAACGCCAACGTGGACGGAGAGTGCGAAGCCAACATCACCGACCTCGATTTGTTTGACGACGGGGTTACGTGGTATCCCAACCCGCCCGTGTGGGGCCGGCCGCTCAACGTGACCGCATGGGCGCGCCACGCGAATGACAACGTGGGGAACTACCACGACTACAATACCTACGGGCTGTGGGCCAACGCCTGGCTGGATCTGAACCAGGACGGGGTCTGGGATACAACGCCGCCCGAGTGGTTCATGTTCAATGTGCTGACTCCGGCACCACTGGTCGGTCCCAACGCGGTGGCGGTCACGCCGACGTCGGCGACTGTCAACCTGCCCGGTGCCGTGCCTTACTTCAACAGGCCGGTGTGGATGCGCGCGCGGCTGGACTACGCTGAAGACGTCAACATTATTGCCAACTACGACAGCACGCTGGATCGCCCCAAGGGTGCCGCGCAGTTTGGCGAAGTGGAGGACTATCCGCTCTGGTGCAACCGCCGTTACGAAACGCATTGGACGTACTTCACCGATCTGGTCGCCAACGTTCGCGGTGTGCGCGACGTGTACGTCGGCCTGCCCGACGCGGGCGATGAACTTTGGGGTGCCGAAGTAAACGCGGGCGATTGCGTCGTTCAGCCCGTGCAGCCGTTCAACATGTTCACGGCGTCGAGCGGCGATGAAACCACGCACGACTTTGTCTTCGACAACTATCTTGTTATCGGGCAGTACCTGCATTCTGGAAAGTGCCGGCCCTCCACCGTGATGGCCCCGATCACTTATCTGCGCCGCTACTGGTTGTCGACCGACTTCGTCGCCATCGGAGCACCATCGCCGCCGCCGCTGGCGATTCCGTACGCGTACCGGATTCCTGCCACCAACGTGGGATTCTGTCTCACCGGAAATCCCAGCAGTCCGAGCGGCATGCTGGTTCAGGTGGGCGCCCCCGACATCGGGAGCGGAGGGTGGCTCGAGCCGGAGCCCGATGGGCGCACCGCCAACGCGGACGGGTCCAACGCCATTACGTGGAGCGACGCCGTCCAGGTTTCGGTTTCGTATCGCGTTGCCAATGGCGTTCTGCCGCTGCAGAGCCTGAGCCCGTGCGATCCCACCTACTCCGCGTTGCCGCAGGTGGCTGCCGGCAGCGGAAGTGTGACGCCGGAGTCGCCGTTTGTGTTTGCGGTCCCCATGCCCACCGGCATTACGACCGGCCAGAGTCTCATCGTGGAAGTCGAGGCAAGCTGGAGCACCAACAGCACGGTCAACCGGCAGATCGTGGAGTTCCCGTTCCCGGTTGGCGGGCCGACCGGTGTCGATCCGGATCGCACGCCGAGGAGCCTCGCACTCACGAGTTACCCGAACCCGTTCAACCCGTCGACGACGATTCGCTTTGCGTTGCCGGAGGCCGGGCCCGTGTCGCTGGCCGTTTACGATGTGAGCGGACGGCTGGTGCGCTCGCTCCTCAACAACGCGGCCAAGCCGGCCGGGTACTTTGACGCGGCCTGGGATGCAACCGACGACGACGGTCACCGTGTGGCGTCGGGTGTGTATTTCTTCCGCCTCACCACCGCGCGTGAGACGCTTACGCGCAAGGCGGTGCTACTCAAGTAGCGCGCAACGGCGAGGGGCCGGCTTGTGCCGGCCCTTCGCGCCCGCGCTTTCCCCTCTTCCGCGCCACCCGTACCCCGTGGTACCGTTGCACCGCACGCGCCCGTTTTCCCGCCGCGCGTCCACCAACCATGTCCGAATCGTCATCCGTCATCGTCGGCGTTCCCCGCGAAACCTTTCCGGGTGAAACCCGTGTGTCAATGGTGCCCGCCATTGCGGCGCAACTTGCCAAATCCGGCATCACGGTTCTGGTTGAGTCCGGTGCCGGCACGGCGGCCGGTTATGCCGACGCCGCCTTCGCGGAAAAGGGAGCCATCGTGGCGACGCGCGACGAGGTGTTTGCGCGTTCGCACATTCTGCTCATGGTGCGCACCGCCGGCGCCAACCCGGTGCACTGGCGCGACGACGCGACGCGCCTGCGTCGCGAACACATCGTGGTGGCCAGTGCCGACCCGCTGGGTGAACCGGCCGCGATCCGCGACATGGCGCTCACGGGTGCAACCTTGCTGGCGCTGGAGCTGGTGCCGCGTATCACGCGTGCGCAAAGCATGGATGTGTTGTCGTCGATGGCGACGATCGCGGGCTACAAAGCGGTGATGCTGGCGGCCAACGCGCTGCCGCGCATGTTCCCGATGCTGATGACCGCGGCCGGAACGCTCTCACCCGCGCGCGTCTTCGTAGTGGGTGCGGGCGTGGCGGGTCTGCAGGCCATCGCGTCCGCAAAGCGTGCCGGGGCCGTGGTGCACGCGTACGACGTGCGCCCCGCCGTGAAGGAACAGATCATGAGCCTGGGTGCGCGGTTCGTGGAGCTTCCGGTGACGACGGCCGACGCCGAGGACAAGGGCGGCTACGCCAGGGAACTGGGCGAAGACTTCTACCGGCGCCAGCGCGACCTCATGGCGCGGGTCGTCGCGGAGAGCGACGTGGTCATCACCACCGCCGCCGTTCCAGGCAAGAAGTCGCCGGTGCTGATTACCGAAGACATGCTGCGCGCCATGGCGCCGGGTTCCGTCGTTGTCGATCTCGCCGCCGAGCGCGGGGGCAACGTGGACGTCACGCGGGCGGGAGAAACCGTTCATGTGCACGGTGTGGCCGTGATGGGCCCGCTCAACCTGGCCGCCAGCGTTCCCTTCCACGCCAGCCAGATGCTGGCCAAGAACGGGGCGGCGTTCATCCAGAACTTCGTGAACAAGGGTGTCGTGACCCTCTCTACCGACGACGAGATCATTCGCGAAACGCTGGTGGCGCGCGGCGGCGACGTGGTGAGCCCGCGCGTGCGCGAGTTGCTGGGCATGAACCCCGCCGGAGCGCCGCAGTGACGCAGGTGCGGGCATGCGGCATCGCGGATGTGCCGGACGGTGCGATGAAGCCGGTTGAGATTGGGAGCCACGCGCTCCTCATCGCGCGCATCGGCGGAAAGTGTTTTGCGGTCAGCGACGTGTGCACGCATGCACGCGCGCGGCTGTCGGACGGCTATTTGAACGAGAGCGAGTGCACAGTGGAGTGCTCGCTGCACAACGCGGTGTTTTCGCTGGAGACCGGCGAGGCGCTGGAATTTCCGGCTGAAGAACCCCTGTCGACCTACCCTGTAACCGTCGTGGGCGACGACATTCTGGTCGAGCTCCCGGACGAGTAACCCCCGGATTCAATTATATGAAGATTGGACTCATCGGTCTCCCGCAGACCGGCAAGAAGACGCTGTTTACCCTCCTCGCCGGGACGGGTGCCATTCCCGCCAACGCGGATGCGCGCCAGCTCTTGCGCGGTGTCGCCGACGTGCAGGACGCGCGCTTCGACCAGCTGGTGGCGATGTACAACCCCAAGCGCCAGGTGCGCGCGCGCTTCGAGGTGGCGGTGATCCCCGCCATCGAAGAGAAGTCGCTGTCGGAAGGTGACACCCTCAAGGACCTGGGCGAAGTGGATGCGTTCTGTCATGTGGTGCGCGCGTTCGACGACGACTCCGTCTACCACGTGTGGGGCGGACCCGATCCGCAGCGCGAGATCGAGTTTCTGCACGGAGAGATGGTTCTGCACGACCTCGTGTTCATCGAGAAGCGCCTGGAGCGCATCGAGAAGAACCTGAAGAAGGGGAAGGACGACCGCACCGAAAAGGAGAAGGCCCTCCTCATTCGCTTCCGCGAAACCCTGGAGACGGACACGCCTTTGCGCCGCGTGGAACTCAATACCGAGGAACTGGGACTCATTTCCAGTTATCCCTTCCTCACGCGCAGCACGCTGATTACCGCACTCAACGTGGCCGACGACGCGGTCGCCGACACCACGCGCCGCGACGCGCTGGCGGCGCGTTTTGCGGGACAGGGTGCGCGGCTGGTGCAGATTGCCGCCAGGGCCGAAGCCGAGATTGCGCGCCTGGAGAGTGCCGAGGAGCGCGCGGCGTTCATGGAAGAGCTGGGGATTCGTGAAACCGCTTTGCACGTGCTGACCTCGTCCTGCATCGAAGCCCTCGGTCTGCAGTCGTTCTTCACCGTGGGCACCGACGAAGTGCGGCAGTGGTTTGTGCGCCGGGGCGCCTTTGCGCCGGAAGCCGCGGGTGCCATTCACAGTGACCTGCAGCGCGGGTTCATTCGCGCCGAAGTCATGAAGTACGACGAGCTGATGGCCGCGGGCAGCGAGGACAAGCTCAAGGCCGCGGGCAAGTACTACCTCAAGGGCAAGGATTACGTCGTCGGCGACGGCGATGTGCTCACCATCCGCTTCAACGTCTGACCATGCCGGCGCGCGTACGCATTCGCTCCGGGCGCGAACGCTCGCTCCGTCACCGTCACCCGTGGGTGTTTTCCGGTGCGGTGGAGAACGTGGAGGGGCAGCCCGCGCCGGGTGAAATCGTGGAAGTCACCGGGCCACGCGGCGAACTCTTCGGACGCGGCTATTACAATGAGAAGTCGCGCATCTGCGTGCGCATGCTTACATGGGGCGACGAACCGGTCACCGACAACCTGTGGCGCGCGCGCGTCGCCGAGGCCATCCGGCGTCGCGCCGGCGTGGTGTCGGGCGGGAGCACCAACGCGTGCCGCCTCATTCACGCCGAAGCCGATCTGCTGCCGGGCCTGGTGGTGGATCGCTACGCCGACACTGTCGTGGTGCAGTTTCTGACCGCGGGTGTGGAGCACGCGCGCACTGCCATCACCGACGCCATTCAGGCAGCGATGGCGCCGCGCAGCATCTTTGAGCGCAGCGACACGTCGTCGCGCACGCGCGAAGGGTTGGAAGCGTCGGTTGGGCCGCTGCGCGGGCAGCCTGCGGGTGCGATTGAGATCCGCGAGAACGGGCTTCGTTTTCGCGTCAACGTGGAGACGGGGCAGAAGACCGGCTTCTATCTCGACCAGCGCGACAACCGCGCTCTCACCGCAGAGCACGCGCGCGACCGCGACGTGCTGGACGCCTTCGCGCACACCGGGGCCTTCTCGGTGTACGCGGCCCACGCGGGCGCGCGGTCGTTGCAGCTGGTGGACTCGTCCGCGGCGTCGCTCGCGGGAGCGCGCGCCAACCTCGAGCTGAACGGTTGCGAGGCTCCGGTCGATGTCGTGCAGGCGGATGTGTTTGAGCACCTGCGCGTGTTGCGCGCGGGCGACAAGCGCTTTGGACTCATCGTGCTGGACCCTCCCAAGTTTGCGACCAGCAAGCACCAGCTCGAAACCGCCATGCGCGCATACAAAGACATCAACCGGCTCGCGATGGAACTGCTGGAGCCGGAGGGCATTCTCGCCACGTTTTCGTGTTCCCAGGCGGTGGATGCCGCGTCGTTTCTGCTCGCGGTGTCCTGGGCCGGCGGCGACGCCGGCCGCGACGTGCAGGTCCTGCGCCGGCTGGGACAGGGAGCCGACCACCCCGTGCTGGCGTCGTTCCCGGAATCGGAATACCTCAAGGGGCTCTTGTGCCGCGTGTGTGCGACGGGGTAGGGGCAGGACCCCAAGTGAAAACGACAACCGAGCGGCCGTACTATCGCGCGATAACGATCTTGTGTGTCCTGGTTTCCCCTGCGGCGCGGATACGGTAGAAGTACACGCCGCTGCGCAGCGGCCGCCCCTGTGCGTCAACCCCGGCGAAGGCGATACTCTGCCATCCCCGGGCCAACGGCATTGCCTCCGTGCGCACGCGCCGGCCGGTGACGTCGAACACATCAATGTGCGCGCCGGTGGTCAGCGGCGACCACACAGCGAACGTCGTACCGCCCTGGAACGGATTGGGCGCGTTTCGCAACATCGTCAGGTTTCGCGGTTCGGGTGCATCACCGATCCCGGTCGGTTCGCTCGTGACTTCGACGCGAAGATTCTCCAGCGCCCACGATTCATCCGCTCCACCCTGCCAGTTCTGCGCGGCACCCCCTGACACGGCTCCGAGTTGCCATGCGATCGTGAGCGAGTCCGCAGTATGCGGAATCGCGGTCAGGGCCGGCTCGACCGACATGTCGTAGGCCCGATCCCGGCCGTGATACCCGCTGTTGCTGAACCCGAGGTTCGTTCCCGAACTCAAGAGTCCGCCGGGCGGAGCGACGTAGCTCGACGCATCTCCAGTGGCGATCTGGAACCAGTGCGAGAACAACTCCACGCCATCGACCGACACCTTCAAGAGCTCGGTGCCGTCCCAGGAGTCGATGATGGCGAGCAGGAAGGAGACGGTCACGTGGTCGTGGGGCGGCAGGTTGTACAGGGTGAGCTTGGTGTCCGCGATCCCGAGGCTGGTATAGCGCAGGAAGCTGCCGGCGAACTGATTGCCCGGCGTGCCCAGGCCCAGATAGCCCTGCACAGACTCGATGGTGCACCCGGGCGCAGTGAGCCCAGCCGGAAGCCCGCTTTCGAAGCTGCTGTTGAAAACCTCCACGGTCCGTCCCGGGTCGGGCACGGCCAGTGTGGCCAGCGTTCCGACGAGTGCTGCCGTCACCATCTTGCGTATTCTCATGGACGCTCCTCGGCTTTCCGGCGTCCACAGGTGGTCGCCATGGGAGTAAGACGTACCCTGCGTCGTAGAATCACACGCCATTTGCATACGCACGCGGCTTCGACGCCCACCGGGACCTAAGTGAAAACGATAACTAAGTGATTTACAATTTGACCCCGCCCGGGCACAGGCGTACGCTCAATGGAGACAACGCTGGAGGTGCCCATGATCACCGTTCGCGATATTCTTGACCGCAAGGGACGTCATGTTTGGAGTGTGACCCCCGAGACCTCCGTTTTCCGCGCTCTGGAAATCATGTCTGACAAGCACGTGGGTGCGCTCATGGTGATGGACCGCGACCGCCTGGTGGGGTTGATCTCCGAGCGCGATTACGCGCGCAAGGTGGTGCTGTCGGGCAAGGCATCCCGCGATACTCCGGTAAAGGACATCATGACCGCGCGCGTGTTGTATGTGACACCGTCGCAGCGCATGGAAGAGTGCATGGCACTCATGACCGACAAGGGTGTTCGCCACCTGCCCGTGCTGGACGGCGAGCGGCTGGACGGCGTGGTGTCCATCGGCGACGTCGTGAAAGCCACCATCTCGCACCAGGAATTCATCATCGAGCAACTCGAACACTTCATCACCGGGCGCTGACCGGAAAGGCGTTGCCGGCACCGGCACCCGGGGGCTAGGATAACGGGACTTCACGCAAGGAGTCCCGATGCCCGTAAAACGTATTCAGATCGTCGGCGGCCTGCTGGCGGTCGTTCTCTCGGTTCCTTTTCTCGGCCGCAACTGGAACCTGGTTCTGCACGAACTGGGAGCGGTCCTGTTTCTCGGCAACATCATTGTGTCCGCGCTGTGGATGAGCCTCGCGCGTCGCGAAGGTACAGCCGACGCGCTGCGCCTTGGCATTCGCGGCATCATGCTGACCGACGCGTTCTTCACCGGACCCGGTGCCATTCTGCTCCTCTTGAACGGTGGCATCCTCGCAACACCCTACTTCCGGGCCGGTGCGGAATGGGTGATGATCGGTGCCACGTTGTTCCTGCTCACGGCAGTGGTGTTTGCGGTTGCGGTGTCTCCCACGCAGAAGAAGCTGCTCGTCCTCATGGAAGCAACACCGGCCGGTTCCGCCGTGCCCGCGGCGGCCGCACCGCTGCTCGCGCGCTGGTACCGCTGGGGCGGCATCGCCATCCTGCTGCCCTTGATTGTTCTGGTGCTGATGATTGTGAAGCCGACGTTCTGATGCGCTTGCGCGGCAGTGCCACGATCTGTCCGCTGCCGTTTCCGTCCGCGAGTGCGGCAGCATCCGCGCACTGCTCGAACACGTATTCCGTGGTGGCACCAGCCGGTTCCGGAACGGCCTTCGCGTCCCTCGCCGTGGCGCGAAACGGCGCATCGCGGTCCACACACGGACCGTAAGGGTGTTCTGACGCCCTTGCGGGGCGTCTCCGCCAAAATCAGCCTTTGTGCGCCCGCAATTCCTGCCGTATACTTTTGTTCGAAGTACCCCGCCGGTTCGCCCCTAGTTCGAGGACGCATGTTCAAACCTGTTCGCAGTCTGTTGGCGCTGGCACTTGTGGCCGTGATGCTGGTGTCTTGTGGCGATGACCCCGAGGCACCCGACACGCCGGGGACCATCAACGTCTACTTCAACTTGAATGTGGGCGGGCCGGGGCTCCAGCTCAACAACATGATCTACACGACGCCGGCCGGCACGCTCTACAGCGTCAAGGTGCTCCGTTTCGCGATCAGCAACCTGGTGTTGCACACCGACGACGGCCGCGACCTGCCGCTCAAGGACCTGCATTTCTACGACGTGTCCGACGGGGCGACGCAGTCGTTCAGTGCCAGCGTGCCGCACGCCAACTTCGTCGGTGTGTCGGTGACGTTTGGTCTCGACCCCGCGCACAACACGCGAAATCGCTACCAGTCCAACGCCAAGTTCCATTCCCTCATGCAGTGGCCCACCAGTCTGGGCGCCGAGCTTGGCTACCACTACATGCAGCTGGAAGGAAACTATGAGCTGACGCCCGGCGGTGCCACCACGGGCTACGCCACGCACACGGGCCCGCGCCAGCTCGACGGCACCAACCCGGACTTCCCGGGAGTGGTGGACGCGACGGCGCACCATTTTGACTTTACGATGGATCTCCCGTTCACGCCTGTGCACGTGCACGAGGGTGGTGGGGGGGAACTGCAGCTCTACTTCGATCTCGCCGGATGGTACATCGACCATCTGCCGTTGGATGGCGACGACACCGCCTACGACTTCAAGGATTACCCGGGTCAGTCGATCATGGGCGACCTGGAAGCGCAGAATAAATTGAAGAGCAACGGTTCCTTCTGTTTCTCCGCGACGATGACAGCGTCCGGTGGGCACGACGGGCATTAACCCCACAACGCGCGGACCCGCTGGCGGGTGAGCGCACCGAACCAACGTCATGAAGCAGTACCCCAGACTCCTGGCCTGGCTCTTCGCCGTGGCACTCCTTGTCATGTTTGCAGCCTGTTCCGATGATGACGGTCCGCCGCCGGATCCCATCGATCCCAACGAGTGCCCGCCCGCGGAGGCGTTGACGATCACGTTGCCGGCGGGTTTTCCGGAAATGCCCAACCCGTCCAGCAATCGCCTCACCAAGCAGGGTGTGGCGCTGGGCCGCGCGTTGTTCTACGACCCCATTCTCTCCGGCGACAGCAGTCAGGCGTGCTCCACCTGCCACCTGCAGATCAACGCCTTTGCAGACCCACGCCGCTTCAGCACGGGCATTCACAACATTCGCGGCACGCGCAACGCGCCCAGCATTGTGAATCCGGGCTGGCAGCTCTTCGGCACGTTCTGGGACGGACGCGCAAAGGACCTGGAAGCGCAGGCCAAAGAGCCGGTGCCCAACCCGATCGAAATGGACCTGCCGTGGGAGATTGCCATCGAGCGTCTCGAGGCGCACCCCACGTATCCAGACATGTTCTGTGCCGCGTTTGGCACCCGGACCATCACGCGTGACCGCGTGGTAAAGGCCATCGCACAGTTTGAACGCACGTTCATTTCCGTGAACTCGCGCTACGACAAGTGGCGTCGCGGCGAGGAGATGCTGACCGAAGAAGAGATCGCCGGATTCAACATCTTCATGTCGAATGAAACCGGCGACTGTTTCCACTGTCACGATCAGAACCTGTTCAGCACGGGAACCTTCCACAACACGGGTCTCGACTCGGTGGCCGTCGATATCGGTCGCGGCGCCGTGACCGGTCCCGCCGACAACGGCAAGTTCAAGGCGCCGACGCTGCGCAATATTCTCGAAACCGCACCCTACATGCACGACGGGCGCTTTGCGTCGCTGCGCAAGGTCGTTGAGCACTACAACATGGGCTTCCACGACGGGCCCGATGTCGACCCGCTCATCCGCGCGCGTGCCACGCGCCGGCCCATGCGCACGGGCGAGATCGACACGCTGGTGGTCTTCCTGGAGACTCTGACCGACCCGGACTTCCTTTTGAATCCGGATCTCGCAAAGCCGACGCCGACCCCGTAAGGAGACTCACGATGCGAGCAGTGGTGCTGGCCGGTCTCATGGCCGTGTGGCTGGGAATGGCGGGGGGCGCGTACGCGCAGCCAACCGTGCTTGAAGTGGTGGCGGAGGCCACGCGCATGGAGGAGGCGCGGCGAACCGCCATGATCGCCGCGGACGAAGCCGCACTCAACGCAGTCTTTGCGCCAACCTGTGTGTACATCCACTCCAATGGAATCGCGCAGTCGACCCCCGAGGTCATCGGCATGCTGACACGGGGCGAGATTCGCTACCACGCGTTCACGGTTCAGGATGTGGCGTACCGTGTGTACGGAACGACGGTGGTGGGCAACGGAATGCAGAGCATCGAACTCACCAACAGCGGGCGCCCGTTCACGTCAAAGAGCCGCTACACGGTGGTGTACGCCCGGATCGACGGTGCCCTGCGTCTGGTGTCCTACCAGTCCACGTCGTTGCCGGAGATCAAGATGCAGGAGACCCGCCCGTAACGCGCGGGCCACGCCTTGCTTCGAGAGCGTCGCCAGCGTATTCTTGGGTGAGTCAAGCTACGGCCAACGTTCAAGAGCCCGCGCGCAAAGGAATTCCATCATGGTTCAAACTCCGTCCACGATGCTTCAGATCGGCACACCGGCGCCCGACTTCCACCTCCCCGAGCCCGCGAGCGGACGCACGTGGACGCTGGGTGATTTTCATGGCGACGCGCTGGTGGTCATGTTCATCTGCAACCACTGTCCGTTTGTGATCCACGTGCAGGCCGAGATCACAAAGTTGACGCGGGAGTATGCGGAGCGCGGGGTTTCGTTCGTGGCCATCAATTCCAACAGCGCCGAATCGCACCCGCAGGATGGGCCGGAGCACATGGCGGAACTGGCGCGCGACCTGAAGTGGACGTTCCCGTTCCTGTTCGACGACACGCAGGCGGTGGCGCGCGCGTACCACGCCGCCTGCACACCGGATTTCTTTGTGTTTGATAAGGCGCGCCGTCTCTACTACCGCGGCCAGCTGGACGACAGCCGTCCGTCCAATGGGAAGCCGGTCACGGGTGCCGACCTGCGCGCGGCACTGGATGCGGCTCTCGCGGGACGCCCGTCACCCGACCCGCAGCGCCCCAGCATCGGCTGCAACATCAAGTGGAAGCCGGGGCAGGAACCGGACTACTTCACCACGTTCCTCGCCTCCAAGAAGGCGTAGTTATTTCACCGCGAAGGACTGGTTGAAGGGATTCGAGGTCGGTACTGTGACCTTGACGAACTCCTTCTTCACGGCCACGTGGCAGGTGTTGCACGCGGTCACAAACGACGCGTAGGCGTTGGTTGCTCCCACCCAGTCCGATTTGGCGAGAGCCGACTGCAACGCCGGCTTGGCGGGATTCATCATCGCCTTCACCAGGGCCGCGATCTGGTAGTTGTCGTAGCTCGGGAACTTCTTTTCGATCATCTCGAAGCCTTCCTCGAGCTCGGTAAAATAGAACGAGGCCAGCGGCTGGTTCTTGTTCTGGATGGCGAGGCCCAGCTTGTGCACGTGGCGGTGCTGGTTGGCCATGTAGGGGGCCAGTTCCTCGCCCGCCGGGGTGGTGTCGGCGCGCGCATCGCGCACCGGATTGCCGACCCAGAGCAGTGTTGCCAGGCCGAGGTTGAGGAGCAGGGAAGCGGCGAGCCAGATGGCGAGCCTCTGCGGACGCATGCGGTTCCTCCAGGTGGATACAGGCGATTGTGAACGAACGGTCCGGGCAGTATAGTGGTTGCAAGCGGTTCCGCCAATGACCCGACGATTCGATACTCCAGACAGCTACACGGGTGCCGTGATCTCGCGCATCAAGCGTGCGCGCCAGGCCGGCGACCCGCGCAAGCGCGACCTGGCACCCACACGGCTCGACTTCGGGCCCGTGCGCGTGCTGCTCGCGCGCCATTTTGGTTTTTGCTACGGCGTCGAGAACGCGATTGAGATCGCGTACCGAACGCTGGCGGAACACCCGGACCGCCGCGTCTACTTTCTCTCCGAGATGATCCACAATCCCAAGGTAAACGGCGACCTGGTGGAGCGCGGCGTGCGTTTCCTGTTCACGCCGTCCGGCGAACAACTGGTGCCGTGGGAAGCGCTGTCGCCCTCCGACATCGTGGTGGTACCCGCGTTTGGGACGACACTCGAGTTGCAGGAAAAGCTGGCCGCACGCGGTGTGGACGCGTACCGCTACAACACGACCTGCCCGTTTGTGGAGAAGGTGTGGAAGCGGAGTGCGCAGCTCGGGTCGGATCGCTATTCCGTGATCGTGCACGGCAAGGACTCGCACGAGGAAACGCGGGCCACGTTTTCGCACAGCGTGCGCGGTGCGCCCACCGTGGTGGTGCGCAATATCGAAGAAGCGCGCGTGCTGGCCGGTGTGATTCGCGGGACGGCCGGAGCGGCCGAGTTTGACCGCACGTTTCGCCACAAGTGTTCGCCGGGGTTCGACCCCGCGCGCGACCTCGCGCGCATCGGCGTGGTCAACCAGACGACCATGCTGGCCACCGAGACGCACGAGATCGCGCAGGAGCTGCGGCAGGCGCTCATCGACCGCCACGGTGCCGCCGCCATCGCCGACCACTTTGCCGATACGTCCGACACGCTGTGCTACGCCACCAACGAGAACCAGAACGCGACCTACGCGCTGATCGAACGCGGTGCCCACCTCGCGCTGGTCGTGGGCGGGTACAATTCCTCCAACACGTCGCACATCGTGGAGTTGTGCGAGGCGGCCATGCCGACGTACTTTGTAGAGGGACCGGACGACGTGATTTCGGCCGACGCCATCCGGCACTTCTCGCTGCGCACGCGCACCGTGGAGACCACGGCGCGCTGGCTGCCCGGGATGCGTCCCCTGGACGTCATTTTGACCTGCGGGGCTTCCTGCCCGGATGCCATCCTGGACGCCGTGCTCGGTCGCGTGCTCGCGTTGTTCCCGGACGTGCGTCCGCTGGATGAGGTGCTGGCCCCGTTCCCGGAAGTCGCACCGGCGGCGTGAGGCGATTCTTGCAGTGTGCGGTGAGGTGCCGCGCCCCGCGCTCCGTTAACCTGTTGTTGTGTAAAGGAATGGACCTAATGGCCGGGTGGTCGGAGGGGTCCATTCTGGGCGCTTTGACGCAGCTTTGTGCTGTCCGCGGTGGATTTTAACGCCTCCAGGAGACTCTCAAGCATGGCCTACGTAACCCGCAAGTCGATCGCAGTGCTTGCGCTCGTATCCCTTTCCTTCGCGGCTTCGGCCGAGGCGGCACCCCCGGTGGTTACCTCGGTGACACCCGCGTCTCAGGCCATCGATGTCTGGCGGACCAACCCGATCGTGGTCAACTTCGACCAGGCCATCGACTCCACCACGGTAAACAACATTACCTTCAAGGTCTTCGGCCGCTGGTCGGGTCCCGCCGCCGGAACCTACACGGTCGCAAACAACGTCGTCACCTTTACACCCGATGTCGCTTTCTTCGCGGGCGAGTGGGTGACGGTGAGTCTGAGCAAGAACATCAAGAATTTCTCCGCCGAGGGCATGGCGCTGGGCTACCAGTGGAACTTCTGGGCCCGGGCGGGCGGCGGAACGCTGGATCTCGACTACGTCAGCCGCCGCACCACGCGCACGGCGGGCGAGACGTGGGTGCAGCCTTACGGTGCCTACGCCGGCGACATCAACAACGATGGCTGGAGCGATCTTTCCATTCCCTGCGAGCAGACCAGCGATGTACGCGTCTTCATGAACATCGCGGGCGTGTTCTCGGGCACCATGGTCAAGGAAGCTCTCGTGAACGGAAGCGTGCCCAGCCCCAATGAGGCGGGCGACTTCGACAACGACGGCGAGATCGACCTGGTGGTGGGCAATACCGCCAACGACAAGATCAGCGTTCTGTTCGGTGACGGTACCGGCGACTACCCGACGGCGCGCAAGACGTCATACACCGCGAGCAGTGCGGTGCGCGGTGTCGGGGTCGTGGACCTGAACGGCGACGGCTGGGAGGACATCGTCACGGCCAACCGTTTTGGCAACAACATGTCCATCTTCATCAACAATGGGGACGGCACCTTTGCCGCCGCGGTGGCCAAGGAAGCGGGCGGCAGCGGCGAGTACACGATTGGCGTCGCCGACGCCAACAACGACGGGCTGCTCGACGTGTTTTGCAGCACGTTCAACTCGCCCTACTACATGATCATACTGCTCTCCGACGGCAATGGCGGTCTCACCGCGCAGACGCCCGTGCCCGCGGGCGGTCGTCCGTGGCAGATCGTGCTGGGCGACTACAACGGTGACGGCAATGTCGACGTCGCGAGCGCCAACTCCAGCACCAACAACATGGGTGTGCTGTTCGGCAACGGTCTGGGCGGACTCTCCGCCGCGGTCACGTACGCAACCGGCAGCTTCCCGCTCGCCATCGACGCCGGCGACGTGGACGGCGACGGCGACCTCGAGATCGTGAGCAGCAACTACGACGACGGCAACTGGACCATGTACGAGAACACGGGTGCCGGCGCCTTCGTGAATCCGAATACGCTGAACGCGCAGTCGGCGGGTTCGTGCGCGCTTCTGCACGACCGCGACAACGACGGCGACCTGGACCTCACCGGCTTCGACGAAGTGGACGACTGGGTTTACTTCTACGTCAACAACCCGGCACCCACGGGTGTCAACCCGCTGGGGCTGTCGCCAATCACATTGCACCAGAACCACCCCAACCCGTTCAACCCGACCACGACCATCCGGTTTGACCTGGCAAAAGCATCGTCCATCGACCTGTCCATCTTTGACGCCCGCGGCACCCTGGTGCGCACGCTGGCGCACGGAACCTTCCAGGCCGGCCGTACCGACCTGCGCTGGGACGGCACCGACAACCGCGGCAACCGTGTCGGGTCGGGCGTGTACTTCTACCGCATCGCGTCCAGGGAAGCCGTCATCAACAAGAAGATGGTACTTCTCAAGTAGTCGCGCGCGGGGCTAGAGTCCCCGCGTGAGAAGCCTCTGGAACGACGCCGACGCCCGCGCGCTGGGGAGCGATCCGCTCGCGCTGCGCGTGTATACCTCCCGCCTCATCGGCCAGGAACCCGACCTCGTGCTGCACGGGGGTGGCAACACCTCCGTCAAGGCACCCGCCAGCGATCTCTTTGGCGACAGCGTGGATGCGCTGTGGGTGAAGGGGAGTGGCGGCGATCTGGTCTCCATTGATCGCGGCGGGTTCGCGCCGCTGCGCCTGGACGGGGTCCGGCGCATGGCGGACCTTCCCAACCTCACCGACGCGCGCATGATGGCCATGCTGCGCACACTCCTCCTGGATCCGACCGCACCCAACCCCTCGGTGGAGGCCATCCTGCACGCGGTGATCCCGTTTGACTTCGTGGATCACACCCACGCCGACGCCGTGGTGACGATCACCAACACGCCGCAGGGTGTCGAGCGCATTGGCGAGATTTACGGCGACCGCATCTTCATCGTGCCCTACGTGATGCCGGGCTTCATTCTCGCGCGCGAGGTTCGCGACATGACGCGCGACATCGACTGGGCCGAGATCGAGGGCATCATCCTGCTGCACCACGGTGTGTTCACGTTTGGCGACGACGCGCGCTCCAGCTACGAGCGCATGATCCAGATTGTGACGGAAGCCGAGGATTACCTGGACCGCCACGCCCCGCGCGGCGACTTTGCGCGCGAGGGCGACGTGCCCGGGGGAGCGAACCTGCGCGTGCTGGTGTCGTTGCGGCGTGAAGTCGCGCGCGCTGCCGGGGTGCCGCTGGTTGCGCGCATCGACGTATCGCCGTCCGCCGCTGACTTTTCCGTGCGCGCGGACGTGGCGGAGGTTGCCACGCGCGGGCCCCTCACACCGGACCACGTGATTCGCACGCGGCGCACCGCCCTGGTGCTGGATGGCGAGCCGGCCGCCGCCGTGACGCGCTGGGCGGAACAGTACAACGCTTACTTCGAGCGCAACCGCGAGGAAGGGCTGAAGCGCCTGGACCCCGCGCCGCGCTGGGCCGTTTGGCCGGGCCACGGCACCGTTGCCTTCGGGCGCTCTTGGAATGACGCGGGGGTGTGCGCCGACATCGTGGCCCACACCGTGAACGCGATCGAGCGCGCGGAGCAACTGGGTGGATGGCAGGCGCTGCCCGAGGACGCGATCTTCGACGTGGAGTACTGGGAGCTCGAGCAGGCCAAGCTCCTGCGTGCGCCGGCACCCGCCGAGCACACCGGGCGCGTGGTGCTGGTGACGGGAGCCGCCAGTGGAATCGGGCGCGCGTGCGTGGAGCACTTTCTTGCCGGGGGTGCGTGCGTCGCGGCCCTGGATATCAACGAATCGGTCGTGTCCCACTTTGACGACCCGCGCGTCGCCGCCTTCACCTGCGACGTTACCGACGCCACGGCGGTGGAGTACGCAATCGAATCCACGGTGCGCCGCTTTGGCGGACTGGACGCCGTCGTCAGCAACGCCGGGACCTTTCCCGCCAGCGCCAGCATTGCGACACTCTCCACGGCAACCTGGGAAAAGAGCCTGGCCATCAACCTCGACGCGCACCGCATCGTGCTTCAGAAGGCCCTGCCCTTCCTCGAATCGGGCATTGATCCTGCAGTTGTTTTCATTGGGTCCAAGAATGTCCTCGCGCCGGGCAAGGGTGCGGCGGCGTACTCGGTCGCAAAAGCCGGGCTGACCCAGCTCGCGCGCGTCGCGGCGCTGGAACTCGCGAGTGTGGGAATCCGCGTCAATGTGCTGCACCCGAACGACGTGTTCGACACAGCCATCTGGACGCCCGACGTGCTGAACGCACGTGCGGCCGCGTACGGAACCGACGTCGACGCGTACAAGAAGCGCAGCCTGCTGGGCGTCGAAGTGACGTCCGCGGACGTGGCGGCACTTGCGGTGGCTCTGACGGGGTCGCTTTTTGCGAAAACGACGGGGGCGCAGATTCCCGTCGACGGCGGAAACGACCGCGTCGTTTAGCAGGGTTGCTTGCCCCCCGCGCGGCGGGGCGATACGATTATTCACATGCGCGCTGCCCGCTTTCTCCGCCTTCTGGTCGTGCTCGCCCTGCTCACGGGCGTTGCCGCCACGTTTCCCGCCGACGCCCGCGAAGTTCAGGCCGTCCCCGAGTGCGCGGTGTGCGGCGAGGCCATCACCGAGGATATTTTTCAGACGCGCGGCAAGAGCTATCACTCCGACCACTTCCGCTGCGCGCAGTGCAACCGCCCCATCACCGGCAGCTACAGCGAATTTGGCGGGAAGAACTACCACAACGACTGCTTCAAGAATCACGTGGCGCTGCGCTGTGCGCTGTGCGAGGACGTGATTCACGGCGAGTACCTGGAGGACTTCTGGGGCAACTCGTACTGCTATCGCCATGACAAGGACGCGCCGGTGTGCGACTCGTGCGGCCGCTTCATTTCCGATCGCACCACGCAGGGCGGCGTTCGCTACGACGACGGCCGCTACATCTGCAACGTGTGCCGGCCGGAGTCCATCACCGACATCGACGACATCCTGGATCTCGTGCACGAAGTGGCGGAGCAGATGGGTACTTTCGGCATGAAAGTCGACTACAACGGAATCAAGATTCACCTGGTCGGGCGCGACCGCATGCAGCGGCTCTCCGGGCACCACTCGCCGGGGCTGCGCGGGTTCACCGATTACCGCGAAGACTTTCGCGTGTTCGGAAAATCCAAGAACCGGCGCATGGACCTGTACCTTCTGTATGGAATGCCGCGCATGGAGCTCATCAGCACCATTGCCCATGAACTCGCCCACGTGTGGCAGTTCAACCGCGGGGCTTTCCGCAATGAAAGTGCGTGGGCGGAAGGGAGCTGCAACTACGCCTCGTACCTGGTGCTCGCGCAGTACCCGGGGCGCGAGAGTTCCTTCTTCCGCACCAGCCTGACGCGCGATGAGGACAAGATCTACGGCGACGGCTTCCGGCGCGTGAAGACACTGGCCGAAGCCGAGGGCCGGCGCGAGTGGCTGCGCTACCTGGGGCGCGGCGCCGACTTTCCCCCCGGCTACTGATCCCCCGGCGCCCCGCGGGCGCTGACAGCCCCCTTCTGATGTGCTACCATCCGCCGCACCCGGTTCCCACCGGGTCCAGCCCAAGTTTTTATCTCATTGCTGCGAAAGGATTTGAATGTCCAAGCACCGGGTCGTCCTGTTGCCGGGCGACGGAATCGGTCCCGAGGTTGTGGAAGCCGCGCGCCGCGTGGTGGAAGCCTCCGGACTCGACATCGAATGGCGTCCCATGGAGATCGGCGCCATTGCGTTTGAGAAGTACGGCGAGGCCCTGCCCGCCGACGTGCTCACGGAGATCAAGGCCTGCGGTGTTGCCCTGAAGGGCCCGACCACAACACCCATCGGGCGCGGACACGTTTCCGCCAACGTGCGCATGCGCAAGGAACTCGGGTTGTTCGCGAGTGTGCGGCCCGTCAAGACCGTACCCGGCCTCGAGACGCCGTATGGCACCACCAACCTGGTGGTCGTGCGCGAGAACACCGAGGACCTGTACGCGGGGCTCGAGAACGAAGTGGCGCCCGGCATCATCACGTCCATCAAGGTGATCACGGAAACGGCCAGTCGGCGCATCGCGCGCTTTGCCTTTGAGTATGCGGAGCGCTGGGGCCGCAAGCGCGTCACCGCCGTGCACAAGGCCAACATCATGAAGAAGGCCGACGGTTTGTTCCTGGAATGCGCGCGCCAGGAGTCGCTGCCCTATGCGGGGCGCATATCCTTTGACGACATTCTCGTGGACGCACTGGCCATGAAGCTCGTGACCAAACCGTCGCAGTTCGACGTGCTTCTGCTCGAGAATCTCTACGGCGACATCGTGAGCGACCTGGCCGCGGGGCTCATCGGCGGGCTGGGGCTCGCACCCGGTGCCAACTACGGCCCCGATTGTGCGGTGTTCGAAGCCATCCACGGTTCCGCACCGGACATAGCAGGCAAGGGCATTGCAAACCCCATCGCGATGGTGCTCTCCGCGGCGATGATGTGCCACCATCTGGGTGACGTGGCGTCGTACTGGCGCATTCGCAAGTCGGTGCGCACCATTACCAGTGAACACCACGACTGGCTGACGCCGGATCTGGGCGGCAAGGGAACCACGCGCTCGCTAGCGGACGCTCTCGTCAAAGAAGTGGAGCGGCGTCGGCGCGAGAACATTGACGACGAAACACCATGATCATCAAACCCAAGGTAAGAGGATTCGTGTGCGTCACCACCCATCCCACCGGGTGCGACGCCAACGTCAAGGCACAGATCGATGTCGTGCGCGCCCGCCCGCGGCTGTCGGGCGGCCCGAAGCGTGCGCTGGTTCTGGGCGCGTCGACTGGCTACGGGCTGGGGTCGCGCATCAGCGCCGCCTTCGGTTCCGGCGCGGACACGCTGGGTGTGTTCTTCGAGCGCGCGCCGGCCGAAGGGCGCCCCGCCACCGCCGGCTGGTACAACTCGGTTGCGTTTGAGAAGTACGCGCACGCGGCGGGCCTTGCCGCACGCAGCGTCAACGTGGATGCGTATTCCGCGGACGGCAAGGCGCGGGCGATCGAGATCCTGAAAACGATGGGTCCGGTGGACCTCGTGGTCTACAGCCTGGCGTCGCCCAAGCGCACGCTGCCGTCGACCGGTGAAACCGCGAAGTCGGTGCTGAAGCCGCTCGGTGCCACCTACCACGGCAAGACCGTCGACACCGACCGCGCGCTGGTCACGGACGTGACGATCGAGCCCGCGAGCGAACAGGAAGTGCGCGACACGGTCGCGGTTATGGGTGGGGAAGATTGGGAGCTCTGGATGGAAGCACTTGCCGCTGCGGGACTACTCGCACCCGGCTGCCGCAGCGTTGCCTACACCTATATCGGGCCCAGGCTCACGTGGCCGATCTATCGCGACGGCACCATCGGCCAGGCCAAAGAAGACCTGGAACGAGCGGGCCGCGAGCTCAACGCGCGCCTCAAGCAGAGCGGGGGCTCCGCACACATTGCGGTCATGAAAGCGGTGGTGACACAGGCCAGTTCCGCCATTCCCGTGGTACCGCTCTACATCTCGCTATTGTTCCGCATCATGAAGGAGAAGGGAATCCACGAGGGCTGTGTCGAGCAGACGCAGCGCATGTTCGAGACCTGTCTGTACGGCACCGGCACGCCGATCGACGAGAAGGGGCGCTTCCGCCTCGACGACCTTGAGATGCGCGCCGACGTGCAGGCCGAAGTGGACCGCGTGTGGCCGATGCTCACCACGGAGAATCTGACAGCACTCACCGACTTCACCGGCTACCAGGCCGAGTTCCTGAAGCTGTTCGGTTTCGGACTTCCGGGTGTCGATTACGACGCCGACGTGAACCCGGTGGTCGAGTTCGCGGAGGCGGTCTAGTTCCCGAGGCTCCGCCCGCGCATGTCGCTCTTCTCTGAACTTCGCTCGCTGCCGAAGCTGGTGTGGGTGCTCTTCGTGGGCACACTCATCAATCGCTTCGGCAGTTTTGTTTTTGTCTTCCTCGCCCTTTATCTCAAGAACAAGGGCTTCTCCTCGCCGCAGGTGGGGTTCGCGATGGGCGCGTATGGCGTGGGTGCCATCGGCGCCTCGCTCGTGGGCGGATGGCTTGCCGACCACTTCGGGCGCCGCAACAGCATCGTGCTCTCCATGCTTCTCTCGGCGGTTGCGATGCTGGGGCTGTCGCAGGCCGATGGTTACGCGTTTCTGCTCGTGCTTACCGCCCTGGCGGGATTTTGCGCCGAGCTGTACCGGCCCGCCGCCACAGCACTCATCGCCGACATCACCACACCGGCACAGCGCGTCACCGCGTTTGCGGTGTACCGGCTTTCCATCAACCTGGGTTTTGCAATCGGACCCGCGGTGGGCGGATTCGTCGCGCACAAGTCGTTCATGTATCTCTTTATCGGCGACGCCATCACGTCGCTCGTCTACGCCGGCATCGCGATCGCGCTGATTCCGAACCGTGTGGTCGCACACGCCGCGGACGCGGTGCGCCGGAGTGCCTTTGCCGCCATCATTCGCGACGGCGCGTTTCTGTGTTTTCTTGCGGCCACGTTCGTGGCGTCGATGGTCTTCATGCAGCACGTCTCGGGCTATCCGTTGCAGATGGACTTGTACGGACACTCGAGCCGCGTGTTTGGCCTCCTGGTGTCGTTGAACGGCATCATCATCTGTCTCTCGGAAATTCCGCTCACCACCTTCACGCGCCGCTTCGAACCGCGGCGCGTCATGATGATCGGGTTTCTCCTGATTGGCGGCGGTTTCATGGCCACCGGGTTTGTCAGCGCGATTCCGTGGCTGGTGGCCACGGTGGTGGTATGGACCATGGGCGAGATGCTGTTCTTTCCGTTTTCGTCGGCGCACATTGCGGCCGTGTCACCGCCCGACATGCGCGGGCGCTACCAGGGGGCGTGGGGGATCGCGTGGGGGCTCGGTGCGGTGGCGGGACCGGTGGCGGGTGCCACGGTGCTGGACTGGAATCCGCGCGCACTGTGGGTGGGGTGCGGCATCGCGGCCCTGGCGGGTGCCTTCCTCATCATGAAGGGTGCGCGCGAGCCGGACGGACCGGCGCCGTAGTGCGATTACTCGCCCGCGATCGTGATCACGACGCGGCGTGCGCCGCCGCGATCCCGGTGTTCGCAGAGATAGATCCCCTGCCACGTCCCCAGCACAAATCGCCCGTCCCGAATTGGAATCGACACACTGGTCCCGATCAGTGCCGCCTTGATGTGCGCCGGCATGTCGTCGGACCCCTCGGTGGTGTGGCGGTAGTGGGGAGCATCTTCGGGCGCGAGCGCGTTGAAGTGCGACTCGAGGTCCGCGCGCACCGTCGGGTCGGCGTTCTCATTGATGCAAAGGGACGCCGACGTATGCAGGATGAAGACGTGGGCCACGCCGGCGCGCAGCGACGCAAAGTCGGGGGCACCGCGCAGGATTTCCTCGGTTACGAGGTGAAAGCCGCGCGCGCGGGGTGCAAGGGAGATTTCACGCTGGGCCCACATGGTGTCGGTCCGACGCTAGCATGCGTGTGCGCGCGCGCGACAGTGATATAATCGGCGCATGCACGACTCCGGCCATCGATTCCTCGCCAGCCCGCGCGACGAATGGTACCCGGTGTGCCGCGCGGAGCGCCTGCGCACCACACCGCTTGCCGTCACCCTGATGGGTACGCCGCTGGTGTTGTTCCGACGGCCGGACGGGCGACCCGCCGCGCTGGTTGACCGTTGTCCGCACCGCAATGTGCCGCTGTCACTGGGCAAGGTGCGCGGCGAAACCCTGCGCTGCATCTACCACGGCTGGGAGTTTGACGGTACGGGTGCCTGTCGTACCGTGCCGGGGCTGGTGGGGGACACGCGCGCGCACGAGCGCCGCGCCACGTCCTACCCCGCGCGCGACTCGCAGGGATTCGTGTGGGTCTACGCAACCCCGGAGACCACACCGGTGCGGGAGCCGTTTCAGTTTCCGCACGTCGACGACCCTAACTATACCAGCGCGCGCGAAGAACTGGAGGTGGAGGCGTCACTCCACGCCACCGCCGAGAATGCGCTCGATGTTCCGCACACGGCGTTCCTGCACGGCGGGTTGTTCCGTTCCGAGACGCGCGCGCGGCGCGAAATCGAGGTGATCGTGCGGCGGAGCGAAGACGCCGTGGAAGCCGAGTATGTCGGCGAGTCGCGCCCGCCCGGCGTGGTGGCAAAGCTCCTGGCCCCGCGCGGCGGCGAGGTGCGCCACTACGATCGCTTCCTGCTGCCGTCGGTGGCGCAGGTGGAGTATCGCCTGGGTGACTCACACCTGTGCGTGAGTGCGGCACTGTCGCCGGTGGAGGACTACCGGACGCGGCTGTTTGTAATGTTCAGTTTCCGGCTGCCGTTTCCGGGCTGGATGGTGACGCCGATTCTGCGCCCCTTCGCCCTGCGCGTGTTCGGACAGGATGCGTGGATGCTGGCGCGGCAAACCCGGACCATCGAGCGCTTCGGGGAGGAGAGCTACAAGTTCACCGAGATAGACGTGCTGGGCGCGGAGATCTTTGACCTCCTGCGCCGCGGGCGCGACGGGGCGCGTGCTTCCGAGCGCCGCCTGCGGATGCGGGTTTGAGGGGTTGCCTGCCCCGGGCGGCGGTCGTATAGTTACGGCAGCCAGCTGACCCCACGACGTCGCGTCCCCGCGGAGTCGACCATGAGCCGAGCCCGGTGGTTCCCCCTAGTGCTCGCAGTCCTTGCGTGCGAGGATGCCAGTCCCTTTGAAGGACCACCCCCGGTACCCGCGTCCCCACCCCGTATTACATCCGCCCTTCCCGAGGGCGACCACGTGGCACTCCAGGTTGGCCAGTCCGCCGAGTTTGTGATCAGGGCCAGCGATCCCAACCACGACGTCATGGCGTTCGAGTTCTGGCTCGACGGCGTCTCGGTCGTGAAACACAACCGCATGCAGTTCCACGCCTCGCGTCCAGGGGCCGTATCGGTGCGCGCCACCGTCAGTGACGGGACCTACGAAACCGCAAAGCGCTGGACCGTGCTGGTGACCGATGACCCGCCCGACCCCGACGTCACGCCGCCCGCAGCGGTTGAGGTGACGCGCTTTGTCCCCGCGGTCGTTGAAGGCAGCGCCGAGCTGGAGTGGATCACGGTGGGGGATGACGGCAATGTGGGATTCGTTTCGCGCTACCGCGTGCGCACCTCCACCCCGGATCCGATTCTCACCGAGGAAGATTGGGCGCAGGCGGACCTGTATGGTGAGTACGACTTCGCCTACGCGCCCGGGAGTGCCGTGCGCGTCACGCTGGCCGGGCTCCCGGTTGGTGTCGAACTCCACGTGAGTGTGCGCGCCGTCGACGAATCCGGCAACCTGTCGCCACTGTCGGCGACCCCGGGTGTGCGTCTGCCCGGCGATAACCTTGTCGGTTACGTCGTGGACCCGAACACCGGAGCCGCACTCCCCGGCATTTCGATTGCTTACGGCCCGCTCCTGCGCGTGACCGACGCAGCGGGGCGCTTTGAGATTCGCGACTTTGCGCACCGCGTCGGCGTGTTGTCCGTGCGCGACGACACTGGCGCCGACATCGGTTCCTACTTTGATTGCGAGGTGGCGCACACCAGCGGGCCCGACGACTCGCTCATGTTCTACCTCCTGCCGGCGATCACGCTGCAGACGTCGCAGTACGCGGACTTTCGAGTCTTCTACCAGAGCATGACGACGGTGGCCGGTATGTCAAACGGATCCCGCACGGTACGCTGGAACCTGCCGGTGGACCTGCACGTGCCTGCGTACTCGCACGAAGGGCTGGACTACCGCGCGGCCATTCTGGAAGTGGCCGCGGAGTTCGAGGTGCTGCTGGGCCGGCCCGTGTTCAACATCGTCGCTGCCGACCCGCCGACGGGCGTGCGCGTGGTCTACGTCAACGATCTTGCGCGCGACAACTACAGCGTGAAGGCCTGGACCCTGGAGGGCTTCCCGCTGCGCGGTGAGATCCAGCACCGAACCCTCTACACGTCGGAGTCAGGCAACGCGCTGCGGCGCGTTGCGCGCCACGAACTGGGGCACGCGCTGGGGCTCAATCACAGCGCGGACGGGAGCCACGTGATGACGGGCGGATCCGCCCCCAGCGCCGACGCGTTCTCGGCCGACGAGCGCGCGGTGCTGCGCTGCTTCTACGGGGTCGCGCGCGGGTGGGACAATCGCTGGCTGGTTTCCAGGTAGCGCGGACGATTGCCGCTTGACCGGGCCGCCTTCCTGCGCTACATTCGTGCGAACCCAAGTCCTTTTAACCGGGCCCCGTGAGGCCCCGAAAGGATCCTCAGCATGAAAGCCAGAAGGTCCCCGCGCGCGTGCGGGGCAACAACCGCGCGACACGATCGCCTTCCCGGGAACCACGCGGGAGGGCATTTTTTTGAGCTCCACGTTCCCGCACCCGCATCGGCGGAAAGGATGCTCCCATGACCCCGCGCCCCCGTGGCAAACTGATCCTCTCCGACGGCACACGTTACGACGGTCACCTCACCGGCTCTGCAGCCGTGGACGGCTTTGCACCTGTGTGGGGCGAAGTCGTATTCAACACGTCCATGACCGGCTACCAGGAAGTGATCACGGACCCGTCGTACGCGGGACAGATCGTGGCCATGACCTACCCGCAGATCGGCAACTACGGCGTGACACTCGCCGACAGCGAGAAGCCAAGCATCGCCGCGCGCGGCCTCGTCGTGCGCGACCTGCAGGAGTTCTTTTCTCCCGGGCCCGGGCGAACCAGCCTGGAAGCCTTCATGCGCGAGCAGAAGCTGCCCGGGCTTACCGGAATCGACACGCGCGCACTCACGCGCCACCTGCGCGACAAGGGTGCCGTGATTGGTGCCATCGGTCTCGAGAGCACGCCGGACGCCGAACTACTGGCGCTTGCGCGGGCCCACAAGCTGGACCGCGACGAGCGGCTGGTTGAGAACGTGTCGGGCACGCTGAATGCGGTGCACGACGGCATCGCGGGACGCGCAGCCGTCATCGACCTGGGTGTCAAAAAGAGCATCGTCGACAACGTGCGCCGGCTCGGCATCACGACCCAGGTCTTCGACACATCGTTCTCCGCCGACGAGATTCTCGCGGGCGGATTCGACTTTGTCGTGGTGTCAAACGGACCCGGCGACCCCGGAGACATTCCGCAGGTGGTGGAACAGGTCAAGAAGCTGGTGGGCCGCGTGCCGCTGCTCGGCATCTGTCTCGGTCATCAGTTGATCGCGCTGGCCCTGGGTGCCGCCACCTACAAGCTCAAGTTCGGGCACCACGGTGCCAACCAGCCCGTGATCGATCTGCGCACCAATCGCGTCTTCATCACGAGCCAGAACCACAACTACGCGGTAAGCGACGACATTGCCGACCGCTCGGGCGTCACCGTCACCTACACCAACGCCGCCGACGGCACGCTGGAGGGTTTTGTCGACGACGTGCGCCGCATCGAGTGCGTGCAGTTCCACCCCGAGGCATCGCCGGGCCCGCACGACTGCCGCTTCATCTTCGACCAGTTCCACGAGCGTGTGCGCGAATGGGCGGCGGCGTCGCCGGCGCGCGCAACGCGAAGCACGAAAGAGGGGGGTGCTTCGCATGCCACGGCGTAACGATCTCAAGTCGGTGATGGTGATCGGCAGCGGGCCGATCGTCATTGGACAGGGATGCGAGTTTGACTACTCGGGGACGCAGGCGATTCGCGCGCTCAAGGAAGAAGGGCTGCGCGTCATTCTGATCAACAGCAACCCCGCCACCATCATGACCGACCCGGAGATGGCGGACGCGACCTACATCGAACCGCTGACGTTCGATCACTGCCGCGCCATCATCGAGAAGGAGCGCCCGGACGCGCTCCTGCCCACGCTGGGGGGCCAGACGGCGCTCAACCTTTCCATGGAGCTCTCGGACTCGGGGGTTCTGGAGGAATTCGGGGTCAAGCTGATCGGCGTCGACCTGGGTGCCATCCGCCGCGCCGAGGATCGCAGCGGTTTCAAACTTCTGTGCGAGGAAGCGGGCTTTGACACGCCGCGCAGCGCCGTCGTCCACACCATGGAAGAGGCCATGCGCGCGCTGGAGGTGCTGCACCTGCCGTGCATCATCCGCCCGTCCTTTACACTGGGCGGCAGCGGCAGCGGCATGGCACGCACGCCGGAAGACTTTGCGCGCATCGTCAAGTTCGGACTGCAGAAGTCGCCGGTGCGCGAGGTGCTGATCGAGGAATCCATCGAGGGCTGGAAGGAATTCGAGCTCGAGATCATGCGCGACCGCGCGGGCAACCACGTGGTGGTGTGCTCGATCGAGAATCTGGATCCGATGGGCGTGCATACCGGCGACAGCATCACGGTGGCGCCGGTGCAGACGCTGCGCGACCGCGAGTACCAGATGATGCGCGACGCATCCTTCAAGATCATGGATGCGGTGGGCATCTGGGGTGGTGCCAACGTGCAGTTCGCGATCGAGCCTGGAACCGGACGCATGGTTGTGATCGAAATGAACCCGCGCGTGTCGCGTTCCTCCGCGCTGGCCAGCAAAGCGACCGGATATCCCATCGCCAAGGTGGCGGCGCGCCTGGCGCTGGGCTACCTCCTGCACGAACTCCCCAACGATGTGGTCGGCACCATTCCCGCCGCGTTCGAACCCTCGCTCGACTACGTGGTCGTCAAGATTCCACGCTTCAACTTCGAGAAGTTCCGCGGTGTGGAGGATGCGCTGGGTTCGTCCATGCAATCCATCGGAGAAGTCATGGCGCTGGGGCGCACGTTCAACGAGGCGCTGCAGAAGGCACTCCGCTCGCTGGAGAGCGACTGGTCCGGCTTCGACAGCATCGACATGGAGCCCGGCGACCTCGAGCGCCTGCTCAAGGTGCCCAACTCGATGCGTCTGTTCGCGGTCAAGGCCGCCTACGCGGAAGGCTGGAGCACAGAGCGCATCTACGAGCTCTCGCGCATCGACCCCTGGTTTTTGGAGAACCTGCGTGCCATCGTCACCTTCGAGGCGCGCATCCTCGCAACACCGTTTCCACCCGACGCCGACCTCATGCGCGACGCCAAGCGCTTTGGCTTCAGCGACCGCCAGCTGGCCACGCTGTGGAACGTGGACGAGGTGCGCGTGTCGGACGCCCGCGAGGCCATGGACATTCTTCCCGTGGTCAAGATGGTGGACACGTGCGCGGGCGAGTTTGAAGCCCGCACTCCTTATTACTACGTCGTGTACGACGACGAGTGCGACGTGGAAAGCGATACGCGCCGCCTGCGCGCGGGTCGCGGCAAGGTGGTTATTCTGGGCAGTGGGCCCAACCGCATCGGGCAGGGAATCGAGTTCGACTACTGCTGCGTGCACGCCGCCATGGCGCTGCGCGACATGGGGTACGAGTCGATCATGGTGAACTGCAACCCGGAGACGGTGAGCACCGACTTCGACATTTCTGATCGCCTGTACTTTGAACCCGTCGCGTACGAGCACGTGATGGCGATCGTGCAGAAGGAGAAGCCGGTTGGCGTCATCTTCCAGTTTGGCGGGCAAACGCCGCTCAAGCTGTTGCACCGGCTGGCCGAGGCCGGCGTGCCCGTGCTGGGCACCGGGGTTGAGGCCGTGGATCGCGCGGAAGACCGCGAGCGCTGCCACGAACTGATGCAGTCGCTGGGCATCAAGCACCCGCCCTGCGCTTTTGCATCCACGCGCGAAGACACCATTCGCGAGGCCAATCGAATCGGATACCCGGTCCTCCTGCGCCCGCCCTACGTGCTTGGCGGACGCTCCATGGAACTGGTGCGCAGCGAAGACGAGATTCTCTCGTCGGTGGATTCAGCCCTTCGTTCCAGCGGCTCGCGCGCACTCATGATCGACAAGTTCATCGAGGGTGCGGTCGAAGTGGACGTGGACTGTGTGAGCGACGGCGAGAACGTCGCCATCGCGGGTGTCATGGAGCACATGGAGGAAGCGGGCATCCACTCCGGCGACTCGAGCTGCGTGATTCCGCCGCTGGCTCTCGAGGAAGAGATTGTGGAGGAGATCAAGCGCTACACGATTCGCATCGCAAAGGCGCTGCGCCTGGTCGGGATGATGAACGCGCAGTTCGCCATCAAGGACAACAAGATCTACTGCTTCGAGATCAACCCGCGAGCATCGCGCACCGTGCCCTACGTCAGCAAGGCCACAGGCGTGCAGTGGGTAAAGGTGGCGACGCGCGCCATCATGGGCGAGAAGCTCGACATGGTGCGCTTCGAGCACCCGATCATGCCCGACTACATGTCGGTCAAAGCCCCCGTGTTTCCGTTCGACAAGTTTCCCAACGTCGATTCCATTCTGGGGCCGGAGATGCGCTCCACCGGCGAGGTCATGGGGATCGGCGAGACCTTCGACGAAGCCTTCATCAAGGCCCAGCTTGCGGCCGGTTACCGCCTGCCGCCGGGGAGCCACGTGTTCATATCGGTGGCCAACCGCTACAAGCGCAAGGTGATCTTCCCCGTGAAGGCGCTGCGCGACATGGGTTTCAAGATCGTGGCCACACCGGGCATGGCGCGCGTGCTGCGTTCGCACGGTGTTCCCGCGCGCACGGTGCACAAGTTGAGCGAGGGGGACTCCGGACTTCTCGAGATGATCGACGACGGCACCATTCACCTCGTTGTCAATATGGCGTGGAGCCGCAAGTCGATCGAGGATGACAAGTTCATCCGGCTCGCCGCCAACAAGATGAAGGTACCGTGCATCACGACACTCGCCGGGTTCCACGCCCTCGTGCTGGGACTGCAGACCATGACGGCGGGGCGGACGCACGTGGAATCGATTCAGAACTACAACGCGCGCCTGGTCCGTGAACCGCGCGCGGAGGACGCGACCGTCCTGGCCGCGCGTCTGGGCGAAGCTGCGTGACACGCGGCGGGGGTGAAGGCGGCGTGGAACGCGCACCGCTCACCGCGGTGGTGATTGCGCGCAACGCGTCCGCGACCCTTGCCCGCACCCTGTCCTCTCTGACGTTCGCCGCCGACGTGCTGGTCGTGGACGGCGGCAGTTCCGACGATACCGCGGAGGTTGCCGAGCGCTGCGGCGCGCGTGTCGTCGTGAACCCGTGGCCCGGGTTTGCGGCCCAGCGCCGTTTTGGACTCGAGCAAGCGCGCTTCGACTGGGTATTCGCGTGCGACGCCGACGAAGTCGTAAGCGCCGAACTGGCGCGCGAGATGGCCGCGGTCGTCACCCGAGACGATGGGACGCCGGGTTGGTGCGTCCTGCGCCGCAACCAGTTTCTCGGCGCGTGGATGGACGTGGGTCCATGGTCGCGCGACTACCAGTTGCGTTTGATGCGCCGTTCCGGCGCGCGTGTCAGCGACGCCGCAGTCCATGAAGGCTACGCCGTGGAAGGCGAAACCCGCAGTCTGAACGCGCCCCTCCTGCATTACACCCACGCCACGCTGGCCGAAACCGCCGAACGCATGAACCGCTACACAACCCTGGAAGCGCGCGACCGCGCGCGGCGCCGGCGCGTGGGGGTTCTGGACCCGTTGTTTCCGCCCGCCGGCGTATTCGTGAACTACTACGTTCTCAAGGGCTGCTGGCGTGCCGGCGTGCGGGGCTTCCTCCTCGCCGCCACCACCGCGATGTACAAGTCGGTGCTGTATGTCAAAACGCGTGAACTGCAGCGCGCGGGTGCGGAGGTGTCCCGTGGCTAGTCGAGTCTACGCGCCTGTGATGGCACTTCTGTTGTTGCTCGCGGGTGCGGACGTGCGTGCCGCGGAGCGCGGGAGTGCCCTCGAAACCCGGACACTCGTGGTTGGCGCCAGTGCGGAGCCGCGCAGTCTGAACCCGGTTGCCGTCACCACCACCGAGGGTCATCAGGTGACGGGGCTCGTGTTCCAGAAGCTCATGCAGGAGCAGGATGACTTTGTAACCTTCAAACCCCAGCTCGCCGAGTCATGGAACATCAGCGACGACGGCCTGGACGTGACGTTCCGGCTGCGCGACGACGCGCGCTGGGAGGACGACCGGCCGGTTACCGCCGAGGACGTGCGCTTCACCTGGGAGGTTCAGGTCGACACCACGGTGGCGTGGCCCAACGCCACCATCAAGAGTCGCATTCGCGACGTGGAAGTACGCGATGCCCGCACCGTCGTGTTCCATTTCACGGAGCGCTACCTGTACGCACTCATGGATGCCAACGACGGCGTGATTCTTCCGCGCCACCTGCTGGGTGACATTCCACGCAAGGATCTCAAGTCGGCGGCGTTCGGGCGTGCACCGGTGGGGAACGGGCCGTACCGCGTGTCGCGCTGGGAATCGGGGCAGTACATCGAACTCGTGCCAAACCCCGCCTGGTACGGGTCCGCGCCGCGCGTGGAGCGTGTCCTCTTCAAGTTCATTCCCGACGCCGTAACCGCGGTGGCACAGATGCGCGCGGGCGAGATCGACCTCCTGGAGTCGGTGAAGGGCGGCGACATTGCGGCACTGCGCCGCGAGCGCCCGGATGTGAAGTGGTACGACGTCCCGTCGCGGCGTATCAATCTGGTGGCGTGGAACCTCCGACGCGCGCCCTTCGACGACCGCCGCCTGCGCCGCGCGCTGGCGCAGGCCGTGAACCGCGCCGAGATCATTCGCGCGGCGTGGGGCGAACACGCGCGCGAGGCCAACAGTCCATTTGTTCCGCTGACGTGGGCGTGGGATGCGTCGCAAAAGCCCATCCGCCACGATCCCGCCTCTGCACGCGCGGAGCTGGCGGCGTGCGGATTCAAGGACAGCGACGGCGACGGCACGCTGGATCGCGCGGGCAAGCCGCTGTCGTTTGAGCTTCTCGTGAGCGACGCGCAACACCGCGTGGATGTCGCGACACTCGTGCAGGCGCAGTTGAAAGCGGTGGGTGTGAAGGTGGAACTGCGGGTGATGGAGTTTGGCGCCACCAACCAGCGTGTGCTGGCGGGGGACTACGACGCCGCGGTGCTGGACTGGAGTGTACCGACCAAGGCCGACCTGACACCCACGTTTCATTCCCGATCGATCGGCAACAAGCAGTACAACTTTGCCGGCTACTCCAACCCGGAAGTGGACCGCCTCATTGACGAAGCGTTGCTGCAGACGGATCAGAAAGCGGCGGGGAAGATCTGGCGGCGTGCGCAACGCATCGTGTACGACGATCAGCCGTGGATGTTCATCGCTTACCCGCAGGTGGTGACCGCGGTGGACGACCGCTTCTGCAACGTGACGCCGAGCCCGATCAGTTTTCTGGTGCGACTGCCGTACTGGGGCGTCAGTCCCGACTGCAAGCCCTGACGCGCACGGCGCGCGCGATCCACACACCGTCGCGCCATTCCAGGCGCACCGCGTCGTTGCCATTTCCGCGCACGGGACCCTCCACCACACACAGCGTGCGAGCACGCCCCGCGCGCGTTACCGCAACGCCGAGACGAAACGGCGCTCCCGTCGGGTTGACGCGAACGGTCGTCACCAGGAGCAGCGTGGCGTCGGCAGCCAGTCTGGTTGCGCGCAGAGTGCTGCCGCATTGCTCGCACCCGTCGGCAGACACGAGAGACGCGTGTCCGCGCGCGCACACAAAACCCTGGAGCGGTGCCGACCGCATCACGCGCACTCCAGGACAAACGCGTAGCTGTCACGCGCAACGCCGCCGGCACTCTGGATCAACGCGCGCCTCGCACCGGGTTGCTGGCGTGCGCCGGCCTGCCCCGTGAGCTGGAGCACAACCTCGGCCAGGGACGTCAGGCCGCACACGCCGATCGGGTGTCCGCGCGCCTTCATGCCCCCCGACGGATTGACGGCCATGCGGCCGCCCACGTTCAGCTCGCCGCGCGCGAGTGCGCGCCACGCTTCACCTTCCGCAAAAAATCCCATCGCTTCCAGGTTCATGAGCTCGAAGGGCGCAAACGCATCGTGGATTTCCACCACATCCATGTCAGCGGGGCGCAGGTGCGCGCCGGCAAACGCGGCGCGCGCGGCGGCACTCGCGGCGCGGAAGCGTCCCGGGTGCGCGCGCTCGTGAAACCGCACCGCATCCAGGCCGGCACCCATCCCGCGCACCACCACGGCTGCGTGTTCCCGGGTCAGCACACAGGCGGCGGCTCCGTCGGAGACCGGCGCGCAATGGTGGCGGCGAAGCGGATCCGCCACCAGCGGGCTTGCGCGCACGTCCTCGGCGGTCACGGCGCGCGCAAAGTGCGCGAGCGGATTGTGCACCGCGTGGGCGTGGTTCTTGATGGCGACCGCGTCGAAAGCACTCTGCGGCACGCGGAACGACGCCGCGTAGGCGATCGTCGCGAGCGCTGCCAGTGCCGGCAGGGTCGCACCGTGACGAATCTCCACCGGGTCGGACACGCGCGGGGCCAGAAGCCCGGCCGCGGTGGCGGCATCGCGGTGCGTCATCTTTTCGCAACCGACGAGCAGAACGTCGCCGGGCGATTGCCGCATCCATTCCAGGGCGCGAAACAGGGCCTCGCCGCCGGTGCGAAAGGGCCCGGCCACGGGCGCGCCGGCCGCCACCCCACGCCCCGCCAGCCCGGCCATGACCGCAGTTCGGGCGTCCACATCGCACAGTTCGCGAGCCGCAAACGACGCCACAAAGACGGCCGCGATTCGGGCCGGGTCGTCGAGGGAGGAAAAACAGTCGTCCAGGCAGGTGCGCAGGAGATCGGCAAAATCGCCGTCGAGGCGGCCGATGCGCGTCATGGCCGCGGTTTTGACCTTGATTTCGGACACGGGTTGGAGCATAAATAGGCGCCGAATTCGCTGTCAACAAACCCGATCCGTTTCCCGCACAAATGATTCATCGTGTTGCGATCGCAGCACTGCTCGCCGGCCTCGCGGCCCAGTTGCTCAAGGTGCTGGTTGTGCTCATTCGCACCCGGCGCCTGAACGTGCTCCGTTTCTTTGACAACGGCGGCATGCCGTCGTCGCACACCGCACTGGTCACAACCCTCACCATCGGGGTGGCGCACGATGCCGGGGTATCGTCGGCGCTGTTCGCGGTGACCTTCCTGTTCAGCCTCTATTTCATGTTCGAAGCCGCCGGGCTCCGACAGGAAGTGGGCAACCAGGCTCGCCTTCTCAACGACCTCGTGGACGAGCTTCGCCACACCCACCACCTCGACCCCAATCGCCTGAAGGAACTGGTGGGCCATACCTGGGGCGAAGTGTTCGGCGGCTTTCTTTTTGGCGTGCTGGCCTCGCTCGTGGCCTACGGCCGCATCTAAAGACCATCCAACCGTTTGCAGGACCCGGGACTTGCCCGGGGCTCGCGTTCGGTTCTATATTTGGACCGGTCCCACGGGTAGCCCCGCCCGCCCGTCCCAACGTATGAAACCCATTGAGCGATGTCTTATGGTCGCGGCGCTGGCCGCGGCCGCTGCATTGTCCGCGTGCGGCGCCGAAGACCCCACCCGGGTTGGCCGGCCGCCCGTGGTTTCCGGCTATTCGCCGGGACCCCGCGCACTCACGCCACAGGTGGGTGACACACTCTCCTTCAGTCTTTCCGCGTTTGACCCCGACGGCGACGCCCTGACGACCTGGTTTACGGTAGACGGAGCCCGCGTCGCCAACGAGTCGGCGTGGGAGTACGTCATTGCCGATACGGGAATCGTGACCGTGCGCGGCTCGGTACGCGACGGCGACGGCGATGCGTTCATCGAGTGGGAAGTGGAACGCGTGCGCCCCATCAACCTGCCGCCCGTGATCGGTGCGACGCTGCCGGTCGAGTCCAGCCCGGTGCTCGTGGTCAACAACAACCTCCAGTTCGCAATTGCGGCCAACGATCCGGAAGCGCGCCCGCTCCAGTTCAGTTACACCGTGAATGATTCCGTGATCGCGAACGACCCGCAGGTGACCTACCGGCCCACGTCGATCGGCACCAAGCATGTGCGTGTGGTCGTCACCGACGGAGAGAACTATGCAGCCCACGACTGGTCGCTCAAGGTCACGTCGATTCCCGACACGATTGCTCCCGCGATGGTTCCGATTGTGTCGGCGGTACCCGGTGCCGAGCCCGGCGAGATAGACCTGGAGTGGGTGGCCGTGGGGCGCGACAACATGCTGGGGTTGGCGTCCGAGTACCAGGTGCGAACCTCCCCCGACCCCATTCTGACCGAAGCAGACTGGGAGCGCGCGAGCCGTCGCCCCGATGCGCCGGCACCGGTACCGCCGGGCACGACGATGCGCATGACGGCGGGCGGACTGCTGCCCGCGCGTCTCACTTATATCACCGTGCGCGCGGTGGACGACTTTGGCAATCACTCACCGCTGGCTGCACCCGTGCGCGTGGCTTCGCGCGGCATGCGCATCTCGGGTGTGGTGCGCGACCCGCTGACGGGGCTGCCGATGGAATCGGCGAGGGTCGACCTCGGAGCCGTGTTGACCGCCCAGACCGATGCGGAAGGGCGCTTCGAGCTGCGCGAGCTGGAACCGATTACCACCGTGCTCGCAACCATGGATGAAAACGGCGCGGGCATCGGTGCGTACTACGACTGCCGGATGGGGTACACCGTCGTGCACGAAGATGAGCTGGAGCTTTTCCTCTTGCCGGTGTACGACCTTGAAACGCCCAACTACATCGACTTCATGCAATTCTACCGCTCGATGACCGACATGGCGGCCAACCCGGAAGGCACCGCGACGCGGCGTTTTCGGCTGCCCATCGATCTCTACATCCGTCCCTTCTCGAACAGCGGGCTGGATTACCGCGCCACCATCGAGCGCGTGGCGCGCGAGTTTGACGACCTGCTGGGAACGCAGGTATTCAATATTGTCGCGACGCGCCCGGAGACCGGTGTCGAGACGGTTTGCCGCGAAGGCGTACCACAGGACAACTACGCGATCACCGAATTCACGAGCGACTGGTACCCGCGTACGGGACTCATCGAGTTCAGAACGCTCTACACCCCTGCGACCGAGCACGTCCTGGCGCGCACGGCGCGCCACGAGTTTGGTCACGTCCTTGGACTCAACCACAGCACAGACCCCAACCACATCATGGTAGGCGGGCAGGCCCCCTCGGCCAATGCCCTGCACCCGGATGAACTGGCCGTGTTGCGCGTGCGCTTCAATCTGCCGCGTGGCTTTGAGATCCGCCGTTTCGTTCGCGAATAGCCTGCCACACACCCCTGCCACCCTGTCAGTTGATCCCCGGACCGGCGGTATCGCGGGGCCGGCCCAATCTTGTAACTGATTAAATAAAAGCAAGTTACAGTTATGGCCTGAGCTGGCATCGATCGTGCGCTAGGGGACTTCGGGAGCCGTGGAATCAAACCGGTCCCGAAAGGATTGCCATCATGTTGTTCGATCGCCTGACCGAGAAAACCCAGGCTGCCGTGCGCGCGGCGCACGAAACGGCCTTCCTGCAGAACCACGCCGAGGTGACCCCGTGGCACCTTCTGCACGCGCTGGTGGAGCAGGCCGACGGCCTGGTTCCGGCGCTGTTGCGGGGTGCGGGCGCCGACCCGGCGCGCGTGTCAGCGGCGTGTTCCGAGCGACTGGCGACGATGGCCACCCAGCAGGGGGGCGAGGCCCAGCTGTCGACGTCGTTTCGCACCCTGCTCCAGAAGGCGTTTGCCGAGGCGAAGTCGCTGAAGGACGAGTACGTCTCCACCGAGCACCTGCTGCTTGCGATGCTGGCCGAGCGCAAGAGCGACGTCGCCACCTATCTGCATTCCATTCCCTTGACGCGCGAGCGCGTGCTCGCCGCGTTGCGCGATCTGCGCGCGGGCGAAAGCGTCGACGACCCCAATCCGGAGAACCGCATGCAGGCGCTTGAGAAGTTCACCGTCGACCTGACGGCGCGCGCCCGCGCGGGGCGCATCGATCCCGTCATCGGCCGCGACGAAGAGATCCGTCGCGTGAGCCAGGTTCTGTCGCGACGCACCAAGAACAACCCGGTGCTGATCGGAGACCCCGGTGTGGGCAAGACCGCCATCGTGGAGGGACTGGCACAGCGCGTGGCCGACGGCGATGTGCCCGAGGCACTCCGCAACAAGCGCATCCTGGCCCTCGACATGGGCGCATTGGTGGCGGGGACCAAGTTCCGCGGCGAGTTCGAGGAACGCTTCAAGAGCCTGCTCAAGGCCATCCAGTCCAGCAACGGCGAGGTCGTGCTGTTCATCGACGAACTGCACACGCTGGTGGGTGCCGGTGCCGCGGAAGGTTCGCTGGACGCTTCCAACATGATCAAGCCCGCGCTGGCGCGCGGTGAGTTGCGTTGCATTGGTGCCACAACCCTGGACGAGCACCGCAAGCACATCGAGAAGGACGCGGCCCTTGAGCGGCGCTTCCAGGTCGTGATGGTGCGCGAGCCGGGGGTCGAGGAGACCATCGCCATTCTGCGCGGACTCAAGGAGCGCTACGAAGTACACCACGGCGTCAAGATCACAGACGGCGCGATTGTGGCCGCGGCACGCCTGTCCGACCGCTACATCACAGCGCGTTTTCTTCCCGACAAAGCCATCGACCTCATCGACGAGGCGGCGTCGAAGCTGAAACTCGAACTCGACAGCCAGCCCGCGGAGCTGCAGACGCTGCAGTCGCAGGCCACCCAGTTGCGCATCGAGCAGCAGGTGCTGGAGCGCGAGTCCGACCCGCAGTCGGTGCGCCGGCGCGACGAGGTTGCGCAGAAGCTCGCCGATATCGACGAACGCTACGCGGCCGCGCGCGCGCGCTGGGAGAATGAGAAGCGCGCAATCGACCGCATGCGCGGTATCAAGGAAGCCATGGAGACGGGCCGGCGCGAAGAGGCGCTGGCCATCCGCGAGAACCGGCTGGAACGCGTGGGCGAAATTCGCTACGAGCTGTTGCCGCGACTCGAGCGCGAGCTCGAAGCGGCGGGGGCGGAGCTCGCGGCGCTGCAGAAGGACGGCGGCCTCCTGCGCGAGATCGTGACCGCGGATGAAGTGGCGGAAATCGTCGCGCGCTGGACCGGCATTCCAGTGAGCAAGATGATGGAGTCGGATCGCGAGAAGCTTCTGCGGCTCGAGGATCGTCTTGCGACGCGGGTCGTGGGGCAGAGCGAAGCGGTGCACGCCGTATCGGAAGCGGTGCGTCGAGCGCGCGCCGGGCTTGGCAGCCCCAACAAACCGGTGGGGTCGTTTGTTTTCGTCGGGCCGACCGGTGTCGGCAAGACGGAACTCGCGCGCGCCCTGGCCGCAACCCTGTTTGACGACGAGGCGCGCATCATCCGCGTCGACATGTCGGAGTACATGGAGAAGCATTCGGTGGCGCGCCTGATCGGTGCGCCGCCGGGTTACGTCGGGTACGACGAGGGCGGGTACCTCACGGAAGCGGTGCGCCGCCAGCCGTACTCGGTGATCCTGCTGGATGAAATTGAGAAGGCACACCCCGACGTGTTCAACCTGCTCCTGCAGTTGCTGGACGACGGCCGGCTCACCGACGGGCAGGGGCGCACGGTGGACTTCTCCAACACGATGGTCATCATGACGTCCAACCTGGGCACGAGTGCCGCGCGCGTCGACGACCCGCAGGCCTTCGAGGCGCAGGTGATGGATGCGATGCGCCGCGCCTTCAAGCCGGAGTTCCTGAACCGCATCGACGACGTGATCGTGTTTCACTCGCTGGACGAGGAAGACATGCGCGCGATCACACGCATGCAGCTGCGCGGGCTGGAGACAAAACTTGCCGCGCGCAATCTGCGCCTGGTAGTCGAGGCCGACGCCGAGCGCGAGCTCGCGCGCCGCGGCTTTGACCCGGTGTACGGCGCGCGGCCGCTGAAGCGCCTCATCCAGCGCTCGCTGGAAGGCTCGATCGCACGCGCCATTCTGGCGGGCGACGCCCTCTCCGGCGGGGAGGTGCGGGTTTCGTTGCGGGACGGCGAGGTGCACGCCGACGTCGCCCCGGCCACCGTCCCTTCCGCCGCGTAGCCCCCGCCCGCGGGCCCTCCCGGCGCCCGCGGCCGCCGGTGGTTTGCCCCGTGGGGACGCCACCGAGCGCGTTGACGGGGTGCATGGTGTTGCGATATAATCGGTTTCGCCATTCGGCAAGATGTGTCAACGGGCCGGTCTAACCGGCCGGGCCGGGTCAGCCCCCGTTCCGCCGCACATCGGGTTCGCAACCAGCGTTCTACCAGCCAGGGTCGCAGTCCCCGTCAGTCCCCCGAGGGGTCGTCGTGCGTGCCGCGGTCGAACGCGTTTGTCTTTTGCAGCATCGACGGAGGGTCCGTGCGCACCAACCCGTTTCGTCCCGGCCTTGCCATTGCAGTTGCTCTGACGCTTGTATGCCCGGCCATCGCCGCGGCTGCTGAAATTACACACACGATCTCCACGCGCGCGGCCGACGTGCGCGTCGAGCGTTCTCCGGACGGCGACCGCATTCGCGTTCCCGGTTCCTTCCAGGATCCGACGGACCCGGGTGCCGTGATGCTTCCGTACCGTGTTGTGAACTTGCTCCTGCCACCCGGTGAAACGGTGGCCACCTTCGATGTCAACGTGGGGGCGGGACTCCCCATCGCCACCTCCGTGGCTCCCGCCACAGTCCCCGACATCGAAGACGAGAAGCGGGGGAATGGGCCCGCGAAGACCGCGCTCGGCGCCGACGGCGACATGCCGTCGGCGCGCGCGGTTTACCTTGGGACCGGGACGCTGCACGGGCACGCCATTGCGAGTTTTGCGGTGTATCCGCTGGAACTCGCCGACGGCTCGCTGGCGCTCCACGAGTCCGTCACGCTGCGTGTCTCCACCACCGCCGCCGACCCTTCCCGCACCGTTGTTACGCGCGCACGATTCCGCGAAGGATTTCGTGCCGGTGTTTCAGAGCGCGTGGCCGGTCTGGTTGCCAACCCGTTTGACCTGTCGCTCTATGCCGACAACGAAGTGCGCGTCGCGCGCAAAGCGGGCGGCTTTGTTCCCGCAACCTTTCCGTCGTTGGAAGGCAGTGACGTCGACTACGTCATCGTGACCAACGATTCCCTCGCCGAGAGCTTCCAGGTGCTCGCCGACTGGAAGACGGCCAAGGGTGTTCCCACCGTTGTGCGCACCACGGAGTGGATCGCCGCCAACTACCGCAACGGCGTCGACCTCGCCGAGACCGTCCGCAACTTTGTCAAAGACGCGTACCAGTACTGGGGTGTGAGCTACGTGCTGCTGGGCGGCGACGTGGCACAGGTGCCGGTGCGTTTCGGGTCGTCGTTCTTCTTTGGCAACAAGGACGTCCCCGTCGACATGTACTTCGGGTGCCTGGACGGAGACTGGAACGCGGACCACGACGAATATTTCGGAGAAGGCGGCGTTGTTGATGCCACCGACCTCTATCAAGAGGTGTACGTGGGCCGTCTGCCCGCGAGTAACAATTTCCACGCGCAGACGATGGTGTCCAAGGTCATGACCTACGAAACCGCCGCCGACCCGTCGTACACCGGCAAGGTACTCCTGCTCGCGGAGGTGCTGTTCCCGATCGATTGGAACGGGGTCCAGCAGGTCGTGCAGGACGGTGCCGGGATCGCGGAATTTGTGCGTCTTCTGGCACTCACCGATCCGTCGCTGACGGTGGACCGGCACTATGAGAATCATGTGCCGTACCCGGGTGCCGTCGATGAGACGCGCGCGGGTGCTCTCGCCGCCATCAACGCCGGCTACGACCACGTCAACGACATCGGGCACGGGTTTCGTTTCAACATGTCGGTGGGTGACGCAAGCATCGTGAATGCGGACGCCGACGCGCTGACCAACGCCGGCCGCTACTGCAACCTGTACCTGCTCAACTGCACCGCCGTCGCCTACACGTACTTCTGCCTTGGCGAGCACTTCCTGTTGAATCCCAACGGAGGTGCCGTGTCGGTGGTGGGCGCCAACGAGAGTGCCTACCCGCAGTTGTCACAGCCGTACATGAACGAATATTACGACCTCGTCTTCAACGACGATGTGGTCAACATCGGTGAAGCTTTCGTGCGCTCGCGCGAGATCAAGACGGGCATCGCACAGCAGGCCGACAACGGCGACCTGTGGACCCATTACGTGTACAGCATTCTCGCCGACCCCGAGATGCCGCTGTGGACGGCACCGGTGCAGCCGCTTTCGGTGTCGGTTCCGGCCGGGGTTGGGTTTGGCACGTCGTCGATCACGGTGCACGTGACCGATGCCGGCGGCCCCGTGGCCAACGCGCGCGTTTGCCTGTCGAAGGGAACCGAGGACTATGAAGTTGGCACCACCGACGGCAACGGCGACGTCACCCTCGCGATGACGGTCGAGTCGGCGGGGAGCATCCGCGTGGTTGCGACCGCATTCAACCGCGCGCGAACGGAAGCCACCATTCCCGTCAACGCGGCGGGTGGGGCGTGGATCGCCTTTGCGGACGGTCTGGTGGAAGACGACCCCGTGGGCGGCACGAGTGGCAACGCCAACGGCATGATCGACGCGGGGGAGACGTTTGACTTCACCGCCTCGGTGACCAATACCGGCACCGCCAACGCGTCCAATGTGACCCTCACGCTGCGCTCGCCCAATACCGGCGTCAGCATCATCGACAGCGTTGCGAACGTTGGCAACGTCAACACGGGTGCGACGAAGTCCGCGCTGGACGCGTTCCGCGTGTCGCTGGCGTCGTGGCTTCCCGATCGGGTACCGGTGACGTTTGTCCTCGTTGCGAGTCAGAACGGAACGCCGCTGTGGACCGACCGCTTTGTGCGCCTCGTGCACGCGCCCGCGCTCGAGTTTGAAGTCATCCGGATCGACGACACCGCGACCGGCAACAGCGACGGGCTGGTGCAGGCCAACGAGCAGTTTCGTCTTCATTACCGCGTGAAGAACTACGGCACCGGTACTGCCAACGGGGTGACAGCCACGCTTACGGATCAGAGCGGATTCTTTGTGATCACGGCCGGCAGCGACGCCTACCCCGCGCTGGACACCGCCACCGGCGACGAAAACACGTCCGGTTTTCTGCTGCTCGAGACCGACGTGAGCGGACCCCACGACCTGCGAATGGATGTAACGGACGTTTACGGTCGCGTGTGGAGCAAGGTGTTCGAGTTGCGCCCGCCCGCGGCTCCCTCCGGCATCCTGTTCGACCCGAGTCTGGGCCCGGACCGGCTGCAACTCTACTGGGATGCACCCGCCGGTGCGACCGACGTGAATCGTTACCGCGTGCTGCGGTCGGTCTCATCCAGCGGTCCGTTTGCGGAATCCACGCTGGATCCCGTGCTGCATACGGTCTTCATCGACACCGGCCTCCAGCCGACCACGCGCTACTATTATCAGGTGGCCGCGGTGGACGTGTCGGGGAACACCGGTGTCTTCTCGGCGACTGCAAGCGGCAGCACCAACCCCACCCAACTCACCGGCTGGCCCATCGCGATGGCGGCCGAGACCGTGAGCTCACCGGTGGTGGGCGACATTGACGGCGACTTCGACTTCGAACTCGTCGCCGGCAACACCAAGCTCTACGCGTGGCATGACGACGGGGTCGAAGTGCGCGACGCCGACGGCAATGCGCAGACGTGGGGTCTTTTCAGCACGCTGGGCAACAACTTCGTTTCCGCGCCCGCGCTGGCCCCGATCGACAACCTGCCCGGTCTCGACATCCTGGCCGCTTCGCGCGACACCAAAGAGGTCTACGCGTTCAACCACACGGGTGCAGTAATCGCGGGCTGGCCGCGACCGGTTCAGAACGCGATTCGTGCCGCAGTGGTGGCGGGCGACATCAACAACGACGGCAACAAGGAAGTCATCGCGCTGGACGAAAAGGGTGTTCTGTACGTCTGGAATCGCAATGGCACCGAGTACCGCAATGGCGACAACAACCCGGCCACGCAGGGAATTTTCCGGCGCTTCGGCAATTGCGTGTACCAGTACACCTGCCCCGCCATCGCCGATCTCGACTCCGACGGTTTCAATGAGATTGTGGTGGGCACGCAGGGAGACTCGGTCTTCGTGCTGAATGAGAACGGCAGCAGCGTTCCCGGGTGGCCGCGGGCGTTTACGTCCGACATCTCGGGGAGCATCGCGATTGGCGACACCGACGACAACGGCGACCTGGAACTCGTGATCTGCGACTACGCGGGCAACGTTCGCCTCTACAACCACGACGGCACGCAGGCCTGGGCCCAGTTCTTCCAGAACAGTCTCGCGTTTGGTCCCTCGCCCGCGCTGGGTGATCTCGACAACGACGGCAAGCTCGAGATCGTGATTCCAAGCAAGAACCGAAACCTGTACGTCATGCGCTGGAACGGCACCAGCCAGCCCGGCTTCCCGGTTGTGTACACGGCGTCGGGCTACACCGAGTCGTCGCCGGTGATTGCGGACATCGACTACGACGGGTTCGCGGACATTCTGCTCGGCGACGAGTCCCGCTACGTCAACGCATGGAACCGAAACGGCCAGCCGCTAGCAGGCTTCCCGCTCGCGATCGGCGACGCCGTGCGCGCGACACCCGTGATCGCCGACTTCGACAAGGACGGCAACGTGGACGTCATCGCGGTGGGCTGGGACAAGTCGGTGTATGTGTGGGATTTCCCGCGCATGTTCGACCCGCTCAATGCGCCGTGGTCGAAGTATCACGGCAACCTGTACAACGACGGCAACATCGCAACCCCGCTGCCCACACCGGTGCGGGATGCGACGTTCCTGTTCAGCGCGCTGGACGGCGGCTTCGAACTGGCGTGGCAGGTACCGTCGGCCGGAGAGAGCCGCTTCGCCGTGGAGCGCGCGGAAGTCACGAACGGGGAGCCCGACGCGTACCGGCGCGTGGCCACCGACCTCTCGGTTGGGCCGGACGGCAACCTGCGCCTGACCGACCGGGGTCTCAAGCCCGGTTCGCGCTATGCGTACCGCCTCCTCGAAGACGGGGGGACGGTGCACGAGACGGCGGGCCTGTATGTGCCGGTGCTGCGCGCCGCTCTGGGGCAGAACTTCCCCAACCCCTTCAACCCGGTGACAAAGATCGAGTACTGGGTACCCGACGGGTCCCGGGGATCCCGCATGCCGGTGTCGCTGGACGTGTACGATGTTCGCGGGGCGCACGTACGTTCCCTGGTCCGGGCCACCCAGGTGGCGGGACGCTACGAGGCGGCCTGGGATGGCCGTGACGACGCGGGCGCTCCGGTCGGATCCGGGATATACTTCTACAAGTACCGGATCCCCGGTTTCACCGATGCCCGCAAGATGGTGCTCTTGAAATAAGCCCGACAGACGGACGTGCAGTGTTGGCGTCCCGTGCTGCCCTGGAGGTAGCTGCGTGAGACTCCTTCGCAATGTTCTCGTTGCCCCGTTGTTCGCGGTCCTGTGCCTGGCGTCGCTGGTGGCGTCGCCGGCGGGTGCGGCCCGACTTTCGCACACGGTTTACACCGGCACCGACGCGCTGCGGGCGACACCGGGGCCGGGTGGCCTCGCGATCACCATCGACGACGACGAATTTCTCTTCACGGCCGATCCCGGCCAGCCCGTACTCCCTTATCGACTCGTGAATCTTCTGCTCCCGCAGGGGCACGAAGTGGCCAGCTTCCGCGTCAACGCACTCGACGCGCGTGTACTCGCGAGCAGCGCTTCCGTGGTACGGGCACAAGCGGCCCGCGCCGAGGACGGCAAGCCCGGCGTGTCGCGTCCGCTGGCTGTGGAAGCGGACGGCAACTACCCGTCAGAACGGGTTCGTTTTCTGGGTACCGGCACGTTGCACGGCTACGCCATCGCAAGCTTCGCGGTATTTCCGGTTCGGGTTGAAGATGGCAGCGTGATAGCGCACGAACGCGCAACACTGGAAGTTGACACGCGCATCGCGTCGGGTGCGGCACCGGTCATGCTGGAACGGCAGCGGCCAACCGTGCGCGCGCGCGCGCGCGCGGAGCTCTCGCGGCTCGTCGTGAATCCGGTCGATGCCAACGGGTACGCGTTCGCAGAGAGAGTGGTCGCCAAGCGTCCGGGCGGGTTCCAGGCCACGTCGTTCCCGTCGCTCGAAGGCAGCCCGGTTGACTACGTCGTGGTATGCCCGGATTCTCTGGCGGCGGCGTTTCAGCCCTTCGCGGATTTCAAGACGGCCCGGGGTGTCCCCACGGTGATTCGCACCCTGGAGTGGATTGCCGCGAACTACCGCAACGGGTCCGACCTTCCGGAAACCGTTCGCACCTTTGCCATCGAGGCCTACCAGAAGTGGGGCATCACGTACCTGTTGCTCGGTGGTGACACGCAGCAGGTGCCGCCGCGCTTCTCGTGGAGCAACTTCTACGATGGCGGACGCAATCTTCCCACCGACATGTACTTTGGTTGCCTGGATGGCGACTGGAACCTTGACCACGACGCCCTCTTCGGCGAGGGCTTTCCCGCCGACAACCCCGACCTGTACGCCGAGGTGTACGTCGGGCGCATGCCGGCAGCGTCGGTGGCCGAAGTAACCATGATGACGGAGAAGGTGTTCGACTACGAGAACGCGGTCGACCAGACCTTCGAGAACAAGGTTCTGCTCCTTGGCGAAGTGCTGTTTCCCATGGGCTGGGTCCCGCCCCAGATCATTACGCTCAATGGGGCCGACCTGACCGAGACCATTTACAACACGAGCCTGGTACCCACGCCCGGACTGTCGGTCACGCGCATGTACGAGACCGAGGAACTCTTTCCGGGTTCGGTGGATGAAAATCGCGCCGCAGCACTTGCCGCGCTGAACACCGGTTACAACCACGTGGTGCACGTCGGGCACGGCTTCCGGTTCAACATGTCGGTGGGTGACGCCAGCATCGTGAACGCCGATGCCGATGCGCTGACAAACGGCAACAAACTCTCGTGCCTGTATTTCATGAACTGCACGGGTGCCGCGTATACCTACTACTGTCTCGCGGAGCACTTCCTCCGCAACCCCAATGGCGGTGCGGTGTCGGTGGTGGGCTCCAACGAGAGTGCCTTCCCCAATGCATCCATCTATTACATGAACGAGTTCTACAGCCTCGCGTTTGACAGCAACGCGGTGAATATCGGCGAGACGTTTGCGCGCTCGCGACTGCCGCGGACACCGCTCGCCGTGCTGAGCGACAACATTGACCTGTGGACGCACTACGTGTACACGCTGCTTGCCGAGCCCCAGTTGCCCATGTGGACCGGCCCGGTGTCACCGCTGTCGGTCGCACACGTCGCAAGTGTTGCTCCCGGCACGCATTCGGTGCTGCTGACGGTGACCAGCGGCGGCAACCCGGTGGAGGGCGCCAGGGTGTGCCTGTCCAAGGACGACGACGACTACGCCGTCGGTTACACCGACGGTGCCGGCGAGGTCACGCTCCCATTCCGCGCCGAGAGCGCGGGCAGCATTTCCGTGGTGGCGACCGCGCGCAATCACGTTCCCGATTACGGCAGTGTCACGGTCGCGCCGTCGGGCGCGTACGTAGCACTCGCGTCCATGACCATCGACGACGACAACGCGGGCGGCACGAGCGGCAACGGCAACGGTGTTATCGAGGGCGGGGAAACGGTGGACTTCGGCCTCACGTTCACGAACACGGGGAGTGCCGTTACCAACGTCGTCACCACCGTTCTGCGCACCAGTGATCCCGGTGCCACCCTGCTCGACAGCACCGCCGCGGTCGGTGTCATTTTGCCCGGCGGCAATGCCCTCGCCACCGGCGGGGTGCGCGTGCAATTCGACGCGGCACTGGCCGACGAGCACGCGGTGCCGTTCAGCCTCGTTATCAAGGACAACGGTTTTGATACGTGGACGGACACGTTCAAGAAAACCGTGCACCAGCCCGAACTCGGGTTGGTGACCCTGCGCATCGACGACACCGGAACCGGCAATGGCAACGGTGTGGTGGAAGCCGGTGAGCAGTTCAAACTGTTCTACAAGGTTAAGAACTTCGGCACCGGCGCGTACCCCGGGGGAACCGGCGAGCTCGCCGATCCAGGCGACGCCTTTACGTTCATCGATTCCACCGACACGTGGGGTCCGCTTGCACCCGTGGCTTCGGCCGAGAACGCAACCGGATTTGTGCTGGTGGAACCGAGCGTTGCGGTCCCGCACAACCTGGATCTCACCATCACGGATGCGTATGGCCGCGTGTTCACGGATACCATCGAGCTGCGTGCACCCACATCGCCCGCGGCGATTCTCGTCGACCCCAGCCTGGGTCCGGATCGCCTGCGCGTGACGTGGAACGCGAGTGCCAGCGCGGATGTCACCCACTACAACGTCTACCGCGCGCTGGCTCCGGGCGGGCCGTACACCCGCGCCAACGCAGACCCCGTCCGCCACACGCTGTTTGTGGACGCGGGGCTGGCCGCCAACACGCTCTATTACTATCGGACTACCGCCGTGGACGTTTCCGGCAACGAGAGTGTCGTGAGCTCCACCTCGTCCGGCAGCACCAACCCGCAGCAGGTGGCGGGCTGGCCGATCGCCGTCAAGGTGGACGTCAATACCTCGCCGGCCGTGGGCGACATCGACGGCGACGGTGACAACGAGGTCGTGGTATGCGCCGACAGGGTGTACGCGTGGCACGCCGACGGCACCGAGTTGCTGGATGGTGACAACGACCCGCAGACGTGGGGTGTCCTGTCACCGCTGGGTGTCAATTTTGTTTCCCACCCGGCGCTGGCAAGGCTGGACCTGGAGCCCGGGCTCGAGATCATCGCGGCGTCCCGCGATGCCAAGCTGGTCTACGTCTTCAAGTCTGACGGAACGGTTCTTCCCGGCTGGCCGCGCTCGGTGGAGAACACCCTGCGCGCCGGCATGGTGGCGGGCGACCTCGACGGCAACAACCAGCTCGAGATCATCGCCGTGGACGAGAAGGGTGTCATTTACGTCTGGAAGACGGACGGCACCGAGCTGGTTGACGGCGACCTGAACCCGGCCACGCAGGGTGTGTTCTACCGCATGCCCAACTGCACGTTCCATTACTCGACGCCGGCCGTGGCCGACGTGGACGGGGATACCAAAGACGAACTGATCGCCGCGTCGCAGGGCGACCGCGTGTACGTGTTCAACGAGGATGCGTCACTCAACGCGGGCTGGCCCTACGTGCTGACGAGCGATGTCGCCGGTAGTCCAGCTGTGGGCGACGTGGACAACAACGGCGACCTCGAGATCGTGGTGGACGAATGGGGAGGCGCGTTGCGCATCCTGAACCACGACGCCACCCAGCTTACGTTTCAGTTCTTCAACAACAATCCCAACGGGGGAACGTTCTTCCGCGGATCGCCCGCGCTTGCCAACGTAACCGGCGACGCCAAGCTGGAAGTGTTTGTCGCGCGCGCCAGCGGGAACCTGTGGGGTATTGCCAGCAATGGCGCCGTCCTCACCGGCTGGCCGCAGTCGTTCGGAGCCACGTACACCGAGTCGTCACCCGTCATCGCCGACATGGACGGCAACGGAATCCTCGACATCGTGCTCGGCAACGAAACGCAGAGCATTCGGGGGTGGAACGCGAGCGGTGTCGCCATCGCCGGCTTCCCGCTCACCACCGAAGACGCCATGCGCGGTGTGCCCACCATCACCGATGTGGACATGAACGGTACGGTCGATCTGGTGGGCGCGGGCTGGGATCGCAACGTCTACATCTGGGATTTCTCCGGAACCTGGAATGCGGCCAACGCACCGTGGCCGCGGTTCCACGCCAACCTCCACAACAATGGTCGCATCGGCTATGTGGTTCCGACACCGGTGGAAAGCGCGTCGTTCGCGTACACCGTAATGGACGGCGGCTTCGAGCTGGTGTGGCAGGTTCCGCTGTCGGCGGGGACCGAGTTCACGGTGGAGCGCGCGGAAGTTGTGAGCGGCCGGGCGGAGTCATATCGCCGCGTGGGCACCAGTATCGGGATCGGTGTCGACGGCAGCGTCCGCATCGTGGACAGGGGGCTGGAGCAAGGGTCCCGGTACGCGTACCGCCTCTCGAACGACGCCGGCACGGTCCACGAGTCGATGGGTCTGTACGTTCCGGTGACGCATGCAGCACTGGGGCAGAACTTCCCCAATCCGTTCAATCCGGTGACCAAGATCGAGTACTGGGTGCCCGAGGGGACCGGCGGCTCACGGTTGACGGTGAGTGTCGAAGTCTACGACGTGCGGGGAGCGCGCGTGCGAAGCCTGGTGCGCGGGGCGCAGGCAGCGGGCCGTTATGTGGTGGAATGGGACGGCCGCGACGAGCGGGGCAACCCGTCGAGCTCCGGTGTCTACTTCTACCGCATGGTGACTCCAGGCTTCTCGGGGGTCCGCAAGATGGTGTTGCTCAAGTAGTAAACAACCCGCCGGGGTCCCGGCGGATACGAACGTTGACGCCGCCGGTGGCACTCTGCTATAATAGAGGCCGCCTCCGAAATACCAGACACCGACAACCGCGGGAGCTCCTCAGGCATAACGCGACTGCTACCAACAACGGTTTTTCTCTTTAAGTAATCCATCGTTTCGTCCCATACGTCGTACGCATCGCGCATTTCCTGCGGTGCAAACACGACGCGCAGTGAGTTTGAGCCGTCGCTCTGCGACGGCGCATCGGGTCACCTATTTTGGAGGGCTCATGATCTCGCGACGCCTCGCCCGTGCGATTCCGTCCTGGACCGCCGCATTCGCAATCGTGCTTGCGGCACCCCTCGCGTTCGGCGCTTCCAGCGGTGTATCCGTTCGGATCGACACCGGCAGCGCCCCCTACCAGATCGTTCGCGACGGCTCGGGTGAACGCGTCAAGGTTGCGAGTCCGGGTTGGGACATAACGCGTGACCCGGGTTCTCCGGAGTTGCCCTTCCGCATCGTTCGAATTCTGCTTCCGCAGGGGTCCACGACCGCCGGCACGGTCGCAGCCACGTTCTCCGGCGAGCACGCGCTGCGCCGTGGCTTTGCTCCCGTGCTGGCCACCCCTGCGGTTTCCATCGACGGTGGAACCGCCGATGCTCCGCAGCTCTTCACAGCCGACGCGCTCATGACGTCCACGTCCTACCCGCCGGTGCGTGCGCGCCTGTTGTCGACGGGCACATTGCATGGCTACACCATTGCCACCGTCGCCGTGTTTCCGTTCCGCACCGAGGGCGGCATTCTGTACCGCGCCGAGAATTTTGAGATCACGGTGCCGACCCGTCCGGCCGAGGCGCCGCTCGCGACGCGCGTTCGCCACCGCGAGGGTTTCCGCGAGTCGCTGCGCACGCGTCTCACGGGCATGGTCGAGAACCCCTCGGCCATCGACGCATACTCGTTCCCACAGGTCGTCGTCCCCAAGGGCGAGTTAGGGTTCACGCCCTCCATATTCCCGTCGCTGGAAGGCAGCGCGGTTGACTACGTGATCGTCACCACCGACGCGCTGGCCGCCTCCATGCAGACGCTCGCGGATTGGAAGACGTCCAAGGGCGTCCCGACGGTGGTGCGCACCACGCAGTGGATTGCCGCCAATTACCGCAACGGCTCCGACCTGGCCGAGACCATCCGCACCTTTGCCGCCGACGCGTACGCGCAATGGGGCATCACATACCTCATGCTCGCGGGCGACGTGGAGCAGGTGCCCATGCGCCAGGCGTTCAGCAGCTACTACGGCGGCGGGCGAAACCTTCCGGTCGATATGTACTTCGGCTGCCTCGACGGCGACTGGAACGGGGACCACGACGCCACCTTTGGCGAGTTTGGTGTCGACGACGCTGATCTTCTGGCGGAGGTGTACGTGGGCCGGCTCCCGGTGCAGAACCCCGCCGAGGCGACGATCATGATCGAGAAGATCAAGGATTACGAGCGCCCGGTATTCCGCACCTATATGAAGAAGGTCCTGCTGCTGGGTGAGGTGCTGTTCCCGCAGGGCTGGCAGCCCCCGCAGATCGTGACGCTCAACGGCGCCGACATCACGGAGTTTGTGCGCCTGTCCTGGATGACGGATCCGTCGCTTTCGATAACCCGCCTCTATGAGACGTCGTCCTTGTTCCCGGGATCACTACCGGAAACGCGCCAGCGCACGCTCGACTCGCTCAACGCCGGCTACAACCATGTCGTGCATATCGGGCACGGGTTCCGTTTCAACATGTCGGTTGGTGATGTCAGCATCGTGAACGCGGACGCCGACGCACTCGTCAACGGCGACCGCCTGGCCAACCTGAACATGCTCAACTGCACTGCGGCCGCGTATGCGTACCAGTGTCTGGCCGAACACTACCTGCGCAATCCGACCGGTGGTGCGGTCTCGGTGGTGGGTGCCAACGACAGTGCCTTCCCGAGTGTGGCCGGGTATTACATCGAGGAATACTACCGTCTGATGCTGAACCAGAACATCGTGCACCTGGGCGAGGTGTTTGCCCGCTCGCGCGAGGAGCGTACCTACCTCGCCGACGGCGCCGACTCCATCGATCGCTGGACGCATTTTGTGTACACGCTGCTGGGTGACCCGGAGATGCCGCTCTTCACCAAGACGCCGGACATCCTTGCGGTGACGCATCCGGGCAGCGTGAACAAGGGTACAAACAACATTACGGTGACGGTGCTCGCGGGCGGCAACCCGGTGGACTCGGCCACGGTGTGTCTCTCCAAGGGGGGCGACGACTACGAAGTTGCCACCACCAACGGCGCCGGACAGGCGACACTTTCATTCCGCGCCGAGAGTGCCGGAACCATCGACGTGGTGGTGACGGGCCGCAACCACAAGCGTTACGACGGCACCATCACGGTGGGCGGTACCGGCGCCTACGTGGCCATCAACTCCATGACCATCGACGATGACAACGCTGGCGGTACGAGCGGCAACGGCAACGGTGTCATCGAAGGCGGCGAGACCGTGGACCTGGGTATCACGCTCCGCAACAACGGAACCGCCACCACCGGCACCGTGTCGATCGTGCTGCGCACATCGGACGCCGGCGTCACCGTTGTGGACAGCACCGCGGCTGTGGGAGCCGTCATAGCCGCCGGCGTCACCGGGCTTGCCACCGGCGGCGTGCGGGTGAGCTTCCCATCCAACGTCTCCGACGAACATGCATCGTCGTTTGTGCTGATCATTCGCAACAACGGCGTCGACACCTGGCGCGACGACTTCAAGAAAGTGGTGCACCAGCCGGCCTTGAGTCTGGTTCGGCTGCGCATCGACGACACCGGTACCGGCAACGGCAACGGTCTGGTGGAAGCGGGCGAGCAGTTCAAGTTGTACTACAAGGTGAAGAATTTCGGCACCGGCGCGTACCCGGGCGGCAACGCAACCGTAACCGACCTGGATGCGGCGTTTACGCTCGTGGACCCGACCGACCCGTACCCGGCGATTGCCACGCTGTCCGAGGCGGAGAATACGGGCGGCTTTGTGCTCGTGGAATCCAGTGTCGCCACCGAACACCGCCTGCGCCTGTCGATCATCGATTCCTACGGGCGCGCGTATGTGGACACGCTGGAGCTGCGCGTACCCGTTCCGCCCACGGCCCTGGTGGTGGACCCGAGTCTGGGTCCGGACCGCCTGCAGGTGACGTGGACGGCAAGCGTCAGCCCCGATGTCGCGCGCTACAATCTGTACCGCTCGCTCAACGTGGGCGGCCCGTTCACGCTCGTAAACTCCGACCCGGTGGCGCACGGGTACTTCGTTACCACCGGACTGACGCCGACCACCAAGTACTTCTTCCGCGCCACCACCGTGGACGTTTCCGGCAACGAGAGTGCCACCTCGGTTGTGTTCTCGGGCAGCACCAACCCGGCCCAGATGCCGGGCTTCCCGATCGATATGCAGTCGGAGACCACCTCGTCGCCCGCCATCGGCGATGTGGACGGCGACGGCGTTCCGGAGATCGTGGTCGGTGACAAGTATGTTTACGCGTGGCACGCCAACGGACAGGAACTCCTGGACGGTGACAACGACGGTCTGACATGGGGGCCCATCAACAAGACGGGTGACACCTTTGTGTCGCACGTGGCACTTGCGCGCATGGACGGGGAACCGGGTCTCGAGATCATCGCAGCCTCGCGCCTCACCAAGCAGGTGTTCGTGTTCGACAAGACGGGACAGTCCATTCCGGGCTGGCCGCGTCCAGTCGAGAATTTCATCCGCGCGGGCATGGTGGTCGCCGACCTCGATCTGGACAACCTCTTCGAGGTTGTTGCCATCGACGAACTGGGCGTGCTCTACGTGTGGAACCACGACGGCACCGAGTACATGGACGGCGATGCCAACCCGGGCACGCAGGGCGTGTTCAAGCGCCTCACCGGGGCCACGTTCCAGTACTCAACACCGGCCATTGCGAACATCGCCGGCTCCAGCCGTGAAGAGATTGTGGTCGGCACGCAGAACAACGAGTTGCTTGCGTTCCACGACAACGGCACCGCCGTGACGGGATTCCCGGTGGCGCTGACGGATGACATCTCCGGCAGTCCCGCGATCGGCGACGTGGATGGAAACGGCGACCTTGAGATCGTCATCAACACGCGCAACGGAACCGTGCGTGCGCTGAACCACGACGGCACTACGCTCTGGACCCGGTTCACCACCAACGGCATTACCTTCGGGCCGTCGCCCGCGCTGGCCGACGTCGACGCCGACGGCAAATTGGAAACGTTTCTGCCTGCGTCCAACGGGAAGCTCTACTGCTTTACCTACACCGGTGCCGACCGCGCGGGGTTCCCGGTCAACTACTCGGCCACGACCTACACCGAGTCGTCACCCATCATCGCCGACATCAACGGCGACGGCCTGCGCGATGTGATCATCGGTTCCGAGGAGAAGTACATCTGGGGCTTTGATCGCAACGGTGTCGTCCTCGATGGGTTCCCGCTTACGACCGACGACGCGATGCGCGGTGTCCCCGCGCTGGGCGACGTGGACCTGGACGGCGACGTGGATCTCGTCGCCGCGGGCTGGGACAAGAACGTGTACGTGTGGGATTTCATGGGAGCCTGGAATGCGGCCAACGCGCCGTGGCCGCGCTTCCACGCCAACCTGCACAACAACGGCCGCATTGGTTTCGTGGTTCCGACACCGGTGGAGAGCGCCTCGTTTGCGTACACGGTGGTGGACGGTGGCTTTGAGCTGGTGTGGCAGGTTCCACTGTCGGCCGGTTCACAGTTTGCTGTGGAGCGCGCCGAAGTAGTGAATGGCGAGGCGGGGGATTACCGCCGCGTGGGCACCGGCATCGGGATCGGTATGGACGGCAGCGTCCGCGTCGTGGACCGCGGGCTGGTACAGGGTTCCCGGTACGCGTACCGCTTGCTGAATGACGACGGGACGGTCCATGAATCGATGGGTCTGTACATCCCGGTGACGCGGGCGGCACTGGGGCAGAACTTCCCCAACCCGTTCAACCCGGTGACCAAGATCGAGTACTGGGTGCCGGAAGCAAAGGCCGGCTCCAAGACCGCCGTGAGTGTCGAGATCTACGACGTGCGCGGGGCGCGGGTCCGGAGCCTCGTGCGTGCCGACCAGGCCGCCGGCCGCTACCTGGTGGAGTGGGATGGGCGTGACGACCGCGGCAACCCGTCCAGCTCTGGCGTCTACTTCTACCGCATGGTGACGCCGACGTTCTCGGGCGTCCACAAGATGATGCTGCTCAAGTAACCGGGAAGATTTCAAGCAGCAGGCTCAACGGAAAGGGCCGCCAGATACTGGCGGCCCTTTCTTGTTTCTGCCACTTCGCCTGGACACACAAACTACCGCGTGATCACCATCTTGTTTGTGATCGTCTTGCCGAGGGCACTCACGCGGTAGAAGTAGACACCGCTCGCGAGGGGATTGCCGCGGTCGTCCTTGCCGTCAAACGGGATGCTCTTCCACCCCGCCGGCGCATTCCCGATCGTCAGTGCGCGGACGCGCCTGCCGGCAATGTCATACACCACCACATCGATCCGCGACGAAGCCGGCAGTCCGACCTGCAGATCCGTGACACTCGTGAACGGATTGGGCCGGTTCTGCAGCACCGTGAGCGTGGTCAGGGCAGGCGTGTCACCAACGCCGGTGGGAGCGGACACATTGGCTTCGTTCGACGGCGTACTCTGGTTGCCGTGCACGTCCCGCGCGGTGACGATGTAATAGAGTGCCGTCGCCGGCGCACCCATATCCACCAGGAGCGTGTCGTCGGAATCCGAAAGGAAGTTGGGTGGCACCGGTGTCACGCCGGCGGACGTCTTGCGGTACACGGTGTAATTGCCGAGGTCGGGGACGCGCACGCGGTTCCAGTGCAGGTTGACGTTGGCTCCCACGCGCTGTGCGACGAGTGCCAGAGGTGCAAGCGGTGCCAGGTTGTCTACCGAGTGGCCCGCCACGGCATTGGAGGCGAAGGCAACGAGGTCGTCCTTCTCGTTGTGCGCCATCACCATGAAGACTTCGTTGTTGGTGTTGGCGAGCACGGAATCCGCGCGCGTGGGGGCGGAGAACGTGTAGGCCGTGAGGGCCTGTGCGGCTTGCGAGCCGACGAGTTCCCAGTAATACTCGGTGGCGGTGGCGAACGTGGCGTACACCGGTCCCGGCTTCCTGGTGTCGGTGCGCGCGATGTCCGTGAGCGTTGACGCCAATCCGCCGATCATCGCGACATCCACCGCGCGCCAGATCGTGTAGTGGCCGATGGTGCGCGGCTCGACGCGGTCGCGACCGCTCGCCGTCCAGTTGACCTTGACCTTGCCGCCCTGGTCGTCGCCGATGTCCGCCACCGAGGTGACAACAGGCTCCGGGTGGCCCCAGTAACCGAAATTGGGTTCCACGCGCTGGGCGAACACGTCGTAGTAGCCGGAACGGAAGTCGAGCCAGCTGACGATGGCACCGCCGGACCCGTTTGACACCATCGTGGTTACCGACTGCTCGTCGTTCATCACCGACAGGGGAACGCCGTCGCTTGTCCACATGGGTGCTCCCGAGGCGCTCACGCGGCGCGCGTAAACATCGAAGCCGATCCCGCTGCGCGCATCGCGCCACGCGACGATCGCGCCGCCCGCACCGTCGGAGACGGCGAGCGGCACACCCTGTATGCTCGCTCCTCCCGCGAGGAAGACGCCGTTGGCCGTCCACACCGGAACGCCGCTCGCGGCGACGCGTCGCACGTAAATGTCGCTGGGGTTCGCGCCGCGGTCGTCCTGCCACGCGATGATGGCACCGCCGGCGCCATCCGTCGTGATCGCGGGGACGGTCTGAAATGCCGGCTCGAACGTCACCGGGACGCCGTCGGGAGTCCATTGAACAGCGCCCGCTCCGGACACGCGTTGAACGTAGATGTCCGCCGCGCCGCCGCGTGTGTCCTGCCAGACGATGATTGCGCCGCCCGTCCCGTCGGGGATGAGCTGCTGCTCCTCCTGGTTGCCCACCTGCGTGCAGATCGCAACACCGTTGGCGGTCCATGACACGACTCCCGCGGTGTCAACGCGGCGCGCGTAGATGTCGCGAGTCGCGCCGCGCTGATCCCGCCATGCCACCACGGCTCCGCCGGCGCCGTCGGATACGATACGCGCCAGTCGCTGGTCGCCGGTCGCCGCAGTCAGGGCGACGCCGTTCGCGACCCACTGGGGCGCACCGGCCGAATTAACCTTGCGTGCGTACACGTCGTAGGAGCCCGATCGAGGATCGGTCCAGCAAACGACGGCACCGCCAGCGCCGTCTGCAACGAGCTTCGGCTCGAACTGGTCGGTCGCCTCGTTGACCATGATGACACCGTTCGCGGTCCACTGCACCGCACCGGCCGAGTTGATGCGCTGGACGTAGATGTCGGCGTTTGCGTGCGGGGGAGTCCGGTAGTCCGACCACGCGATGATCGCTCCGCCGGCTCCGTCGGTTGTGATGTCGAGGCGAAACTGGTTCTGGATTGCGTTGCAAATCACAACCCCGTCGACAGTCCATTGCGGAACACCCTGGGCGTTGAGCCGTTGCGCGTAGACGTCGTTATTGGCCGAACGATTGTCGACCCATGCGACGATCACACCGCCGGCGCCATCCGAGACCGAGACCGGCTCCGTCTTGTTCTGAAAGGCATTGACCACGGCGGTGCCGTGCAACACCCATTGCGCGTGTGCGGTCGGAGCCGCGAGAACGAAGAGGGAAAAAGCCGTCCAGTGAAGCGACTGACGGAACATGGGGGGGCCTCCATGTGGTGGCGGGACGAAGGTCGCGGGGTACCCCTTGCGGGGAACAGCAGCGAATAGTCCGCGACGCTCCGTTCAGTCTACGGTTGCGGCCCTCCAAAATCAACCACCCGCCTCGCCGGCCCTCGACCCGGCCCGCGCACCGAGCGAGGGCGCAACCGTCTTGATTGCATACGATTGCGTGCCCCAATTCCGCGTTGACAGTGCCCCCGCCGTGGGGTAGGTTCGGACCCGAACAACGCCATTCCGGGTGCCTCGTTTCTTACCGTTACTGGTTTCTCGAGCCCCCGACATTCGCCCCGGGTCCCCGGGGCACCACCATACCCACGCAAGAGGACACCGTGCAGTTTCCGCTGACCGAAGAGCAGCGCCTGATCCAGGAGACGGCGCGCGAGTTTGCCGACAAGGAAGTTGCACCGGCTGCCGACCGCCACAACCGCGAGGAAACCTTCCCGCGCGAGCTCGTCAAGAAACTCGCGGACATGGGCTTCCTCGGCATGCTGATTCCCGAGGAGTTTGGCGGCAGTGCCGCGGGGAACTTTGCGCTGGTGCTGGCACTGGAAGAGATCAACCGCGCCTGTGCATCCACGGGTGTCACCATGTCGGTGCACAACTCGCTGGTGAGTGCTCCCATCGTGCACTGGGGCAATGACGACATCAAGCGCCGCTACCTTCCGCGCCTCGCGAGCGGAGAGATTCTGGGCGCGTATGCGTTGAGCGAGCCGGGTTCGGGCAGCGACGCCGCGGGGCTTGTGACCACCGCCGTGCGCGACGGCAACCATTACGTCATCAACGGCACCAAGAACTTCATTACCACCGGTGCGGAGGCCGACATGGCCATCGTCATGGTGCGCACCGATCCGACGCACAAGACGCGCGGCATCACGGCCATCATTCTGGACCGCGAGCTCAAGGGCTACAGCGTTGGCAAGAAGGAAGACAAGCTGGGGCTGCGTGCTTCCAGCACCGTGCAACTCGTGTTCGAAGACCTGCGCGTGCCCGTGACCCAGGTTCTCGGCGAAGTGGGCAGCGGCTTCAAGATCGCGATGCATACGCTGGACGGCGGGCGCGTTGGTATTGCGGCGCAGGCGGTCGGAATCGCGCAGGCGTGTCTGGACGCGTCGGTCAAGTACGCGCTGGAGCGCGAAGCGTTTGGCCAGCCCATCGCCAACTTCCAGGCCATCCAGTGGAAGATCGCCGACATGGCCACGCGCATCGAGGCGGCGCGCCTGTTGGTGTACAACGCCGCTCGCCTCAAGGATCTTGGCCAGCCGCACGGCAAGGAAGCGGCCATGGCCAAGTTGTTTGCGTCGGAGATCGCCAACGAATGCGCGCGCCAGGCCGTACAGGTCCACGGCGGGGCCGGTTATCTGGAAGACTTTCCGGTCGAGCGCTACTTCCGCGACGCGCGCATCACCGAAATCTACGAAGGCACCAGCGAGATCCAGCGTGTGGTCATCTCGCGGCACGTGCTCAAGAACAATTAGAGTCCCAGGAGGACACCGTGAAGATTGTGGCGCTGGTTAAGAGCGTTCCCGACACCGAGTCCAAGATCAAGCCGGGCGGCGACGCGCAGTCCATTGACGGCGCGGGGCTCAAGTACGTGATGAACCCGTACGACGAGTTCGCCGTCGAAGAGGGGCTGCGCATCAAGGAGCGCCTCAAGGACGACACCACCGTGGTGGTGGTGGCACTGGGTCCCGACCGCGTGGTGGACGTGCTGCGCACGGCCCTCGCGATGGGCGCGGACGACGCCATTCACGTGAGCGACCCCGCCTTCGAAGGCGGCGATGCACTGGCCAACGCGCGCATCCTCGCGGAAGTGGTGCGGCCGCTGAACGCGGACCTCGTGTTTACCGGCAAGCAGGGGATCGACACCGATGCCGCGCAGACGGCGGCGGCGGTTGCGGAGTACCTGGGGATGCCGCAGGCGCTTATCGTCACCGAGCTGACGCTTTCCGACGATCGCAAGACGGCGGTTGCGCGCCGGCGTGTGGAGGGCGGCGACGAACTCATCGAGTTGACGCTGCCCGCCGTGGTCTCGTGCGAGAAGGGGTTGAACGAGCCCCGATACGCATCGCTGCCCGGCATCATGAAGGCCAAGAAGAAAGAGATTCGCAAGCTGACGCTGGCCGACCTCCCGCTCAAGGCGGAGCAGGTGGGGGCGGCCGGGTCGCGCAGCAAGCTGGTTCGTTTGCACAACCTGCCGGAGCGTCCGGCCGTGCGCATGCTGCCCGGTGACGCCGCGACCCAGGCGCGCGAACTGGTGCGTCTGTTGCGCGAAGAAGCCAAGGTCATCTGACGCCACCTTTTCCCTGACGAAAGGAACGCGGGCGTCGCGACGCCCCTCCCAACATGGCCAACGGAATTCTCGTATTCGGCGAAGTACGCGGCGGTGCCTTGAAGAGCATCGCCCGCGAAGCGGTCACGGCCGCCAACCAGCTGTCGCAGGCCGGCGGCGGTCCGGTCAGCCTGGTGCTCATCGGGGATGAAGCCGCCGTCGCGGCCAACGACGCGCGCGCGCTCCCGGTTTCAAAGGTCTACGTTGCGAAGCACGCATCCCTCGCGCATTACTCGTCGCAGGCATTTGCGATGGCGTTGCAGTCGGTGCTGGCAAAGAGTGGCGCGGGCATCGTGCTCTTTGGAGCAACCGCCGAGGGGCGCGACCTGTCCGCGCGCGCGGCCGCACGCTGCGACGCAGCACTGTTCACCGATTGCGTGGAGCTTTCGTACGCCGGTGGCAACCTGCGCGTGAAGCGCCCGGTGTATTCGGGCAAGGTGCTCGCGGAACTCGAGGGCAACGGCGGCCTGCAGATGGCGTCGATTCGTCCCAATGTGTTTGCCCCCGCCACCGGCGGCGGGCAGGCGCCGGTTGAGGAAGTTGCGGTTGAGATCGACACGGCCGCGGTGCGCGGTCGTGTGCGTGAAGTGGTGGCCACCTCCGGCGGCAAGCGCGACCTCACGGAGTCCGAGGTCATCGTGAGCGGCGGGCGTTCGCTCAAGAGTGCCGAGAACTTTGCCATCCTCAAGGACCTCGCCGACGCCATCGGCGCCACCGTGGGTGCGTCGCGCGCGGCGGTCGACGCCGGCTACGCGCCGCACTCCATGCAGGTGGGGCAGACCGGCAAGGTCGTGAATCCAAAACTCTACTTTGCGGTGGGTATCTCGGGTGCCATTCAGCACCTGGTGGGTATGCGCACGTCGCGTGTGATCGTCGCCATCAACAAGGACGAAAACGCGCCCATCTTCCAGAAGGCCGACTACGGGCTGGTGGGAGATCTGTTCGAGATCGTGCCGAAGCTCACCGAGGAATTCAAGAAACTCCTCGCACACTAGCCCTAGAACGACTGCACCAGCGCGACCGAGACCGTGGTTGCGGTGGCGTCGTCGCCTTCGCGGTCGTGGTCCTCGGGCTGCCAGTCCGCGTACGCGTTGAACCACAGCCCCCGGTGCAGACGCAGGTTTGCGAACACATCGATGCGGTGGTACGCATAGTCGGAGAAGATCGTCTCCGCATTGTCCAGCGCGTCGCCGCCTTCGTTGTACAACGTGTAGTCGCGCCACCCCGGCTCATAGCTAACCGCAACCCAGCCACCCCCGGTGCCCGTCCACTCCAGCGCGATACGAGCCCCCATCTCGGTGTACTCGTCCTGCGCGGATGATCCGCTCGTGAGCCAGGCACCCGCCGGGCCCGCGCCCACCTGGAACGTCTCCGTGTTGAAATTCGCGAGCAGGTTGAGGCGGCACTCCACGTAGTCCGCGTAGGCACCGCTCTCGGTGTCGTAGTCGTACCACTCGGTTTCGTTGCCCAGTTCCAAACTCCAGTGCGGGTGCAGCTCCCACTCCGCTCCCGCCGACGCGAGAAGGGCGCGGAAATCACTGCGCGTGGAGCCCTCGCGGTAGTCGCGATGCTCCAGCCCGCCCGAGATGTAGAAGCGCCGGTGCATGTCGAACCACGCGCGGTACTCCGCGAGCGGTGTCAGCGCCGTGTACTCAATCTCCGAGCTGTCGGGAATGCTGATGCCGGCGAATCGCATACCGGCACTCGCGGTGTGCACAAACCCGCTCCCGATATCGGCGAGGAGGGTTGTGCTGTGACGCGTGTAGTCGTAGTCAAACTCGGTGCGCCGGTCGTAGTCGAGGTGCTCGAAGCGCTCGTCTAGACGCAAGAGCACGGGCGTTGCGGCACGCCAGCGGAGTCCGGCGCGCCCGAATGCGCGCAGGTAGTCGTTGGGGAAGGCGATGTCGCCGCCCTCGCGGAAGCCGCGTTGTGCGATGTCGAGATCCGCGAGCAGGGCGTGGCGCGCGGACGTCCCGAGGCGCTGTGTCGCGCTTGCGCGCGCGCCGGCTTCCCACCCGGATTCCGCCCACATCCCGCGCGCCTCCACGAGCGCGTGGCTTCGGGACCACTCGCCAAACCCGTAGCCAAGCCTGAGGCGGGAGCGAAACTCGTCAATGCTGTCGAGGGTGTCGGAGTCTTCGATGCTGTAGCGCTCGCGGAAGGAATCGTAGCCGGCTTCCACGCCGCCCAGCCACCCGCGCTCGGCTGCCGCCGACGCAGAAGGCGCCGCGATCAAGGCCACGGCGGCGGCCAGCGCGCGCACGCGGCGCCACCGGGCTCCGCCCGTGCCGCGTGAGAGGGTGACGTGTTCAGCGGACGGCATCGCCCGTTCGGGCCATGGCATCGCGCGCGATCCGGGTCGCTACGCGGGTCAGGGCCAGGGCGCGGCGCGGATCTCCGTCAGCGACGGCACGGCGCGCTTCCGACTGCCGTGCGCGCGCGTTCTCCAGCATCTCCGCACCCCGCGGGTCCGGCTTGTCCGCCAGTTGCTCCGCGAGCCGCGCCAGAGATTCATCCGTGCGTGCGAGTGCAGCCTCCACGGTTCGCGGATTGGCGGCGGCCTCGTCGAGCAGCGAGCGCACCATGTCGCGCGCGCGCAGGGACTGCTTGGTCGCGGCCTCCGGGTTGCCGGCGGCGAGGGAGCGCCGCGCCGACGCCTGCACGTCGCGCGCCTCGTCGAGGGCGCGCGGCGCACTTCCGGTCACGGCGTCGCCAGCGCGCGCGAGAAGCTCGTCTGTCTGCTCCAGTATTGCTTGCGCGTTTTCCGGATCCCCGCCCTGCGGTTCCAGCACGCGCAGGGCGCGCAGGGCCAGCTCGCGCGCGGCCAGGGTTTCTTCGCGCGCGCGCTCAAGCGCGTTGTCGCTTGCGCTGGCACGCGCGCGCCGTTGCATGTCGGTGGCCTGGTCTGCGCTGGCGGTCAGGCCGGAAGGGAGGTCGCCGCGGACGTCCGTGAGATGCTCGATCACCCGATCGGTGCGCTCGAGCTCGTCGCGCACGTCGTCCTGAGACAGGGTGCCGGGCGCGTCTCCGCGTACCATCCGCAGCGCACGCATCGACAGCGCGGCCGACGCGTCCGCGAGGCGCAGTGCCACCGCGAAGCGATGCTCCTGCATCTGTTCGCGTGCCTGACGCAGGTTGTCGACGGCCTCGTGCAGCAACCGGCGTGGCGCGGGTTGGTCGGTGCCGGCTTCGTCGAGCGCGCTGCGCGCCTGATCGAGACGAAGCGCCGCGCGTTCGATGGCCTTCTGCGCCTGTTCCTCCAGGCGGGCGTCGCGCTTGGCAATCATGATCGTCTGCTGAATGACTTCGCGGGCGCGAAACGCGACCCGGGCCGCCATCGCAAATGCACCCTGGTTCAGGAGTTCAATCGAACGCGCGTGCAGTTCGCGCGCGGTGACGAGGGATGAACGCGCCTTGAGGCTGTTGGTTTCGTTGACCAGGGCGGTGGCGGCGTCGAGCAGTTCACCGTTCTGTTCGATCAACTCGCGCACGCGCGAGCCATCCTGCGCGTAGGATACCGCGGGCGCTGTGGCGCCCGCGGCCAGGGCGAGGAGCAAGAGGGTTGCGAGGGTCTTCAGCATGGGGGCCTCCTGATCCTTGCTACCGCAATGCCGGTGCCACCCGTGAGGCTTTCGCTCCTATCTTGTAACATATTGTCATATAGTATGTTGCGATGAAGGTTCGGGCCCGGGCCGGGTCGGCGGGTGTACCGGTTGGTTCACTCTGGTCCGGCCGGGTCAGTCGGTTTCCATCCCGTAACGCTCCAGCCGGCCGTACAGGGCCCGACGGGTGATCCCGAGCAGGCGCGCCGCCTCGCTCTTGTTGCCGCCGGTTGCCTCGAGCGCGCGCCGGATCAGATCCTTTTCCGCTTCCTCGAGATTGAGGGTTGTGATCGATGAATCCGCGCGCGCGCGGCTCGTGTGTCCGATCACGATGTCATCCGCGCCGATGCGCCCGGTCGGGCGCATCACCACCGCCCGCTCCAGCACGTTGCGCAGTTCGCGCGCGTTGCCCGGCCAGTCGGCGGCGGCCAGTCGTGCCATCGCGTCGTCGCCGAGATCGGCAGGCGGGCGGCCCCACTCGGCCAGGAAGTGGCGCGCGAGTTCCGCGACGTCGCCGCGTCGTTCGCGCAGCGGCGGAAGCACCACCGGGAACACGTTGAGTCTGTAAAAGAGATCCTGGCGGAACGCACCGGTGGCGATGTCCTCCTCGAGGGCCCGGTGGGTGGCGGAGATGATGCGAATGTCGACCTGCACGTGCTTGACACCACCCAGCGGTGTCACGCTCCGGCTTTCCAGCACGCGCAGCAGTTTGGCCTGCAGCGACGCCGGAAGGTCACCGATCTCGTCCAGGAACAGGGTGCCGCCGTGCGCGAGCTGGAACAGGCCCGCCTTGGCGCGCACGGCGCCGGTGAAGGCGCCTTTCTCATAGCCGAACAACTCGCTCTCGAGCAACGTCTCCGGAATCGCCGCGCAGTTGATCGCGATGAAGGGGCCGCCCGCGCGCCGCGACGTGCGGTGCAGCACGCGCGCCACCACTTCCTTGCCGGTGCCGCTCTCGCCGCGAATCAACACCGACGAATCCGCCGTCGCCAGTCCTTCGATGAGCTTGCGCACGCCGGCCATGGCGGGGCTCGAGCCGACCAGTTCGTCGGTCAGGCCGCGCGCGAGTGCGCCGCGCAGGCCGCGGTTCTCGGCTTCCAGACGCCGGCGCGATTCGATGCGCGACACCACCAGGAGCGCGTCGTCGCGCCGGAACGGTTTGATGATGTAGTCCGACGCACCGTCGCGCATGGTGGCGAGGGCGGTTTCCAGCGAGGCGTACGCGGTCATGATCAGCACGTCGACGCCCGGAAAGCGGCGGCGCGTTTCGCGCAGGAGTTCGTGGCCGTCCATGCCGTCCATGCGCAGGTCCGTGATTAGGATGTCGGGCGGGGAGGACTCCATGCGCGTGAGGGCCTCCGCGGCCGACGTCACTGCGTGTGCCGTGTGGCCCGCGTCGGTGAGGTCGTCGGCCAGAAGACGGCCGATGCGCGGTTCGTCGTCGACGATGAGAATGTCAGCCACCGGAACCGCCTTTCGTGGGAAGCGACAACCGCACCCGCGTGCCTTCCGCGCCGGAGTGAATCACAAGCGAGCCGCCGTGGTCCTGGAGCACCGATTGTGCCACCGGCAGGCCCAGACCGCTCCCGCGCGCGCGCGTGGTAAAGAAGGGTCGCGTCACGTCCTTCAGGATGGAAGCGTCGATTCCGGCGCCGTCGTCGGTGATGTCGACGCGGACATGGCCGGATTCGCGCACCATGGCAACCTCGACCCGCGTGCGCGCGGCTTGCACGGCATTGAGCAGAATGTTCAGGGTGGCCTGACGCAAACGGCGCTCGTCGCCGCTTACCGTTGCGTCGTCGCCCAGGTCGTCCCGGATTGCAATGCTGCGCTCCGACGCTTCGTCCGCGACGGCGGTGAGCGAACGGCGCAACACGCGCGTCATCGACACGGGAGCAAACTCCGACGGGCGCGCCTGCGCGAACTCGAGGTAGCCGGTAAGCGTGCGGTTCAGGTCGTCGACCTCGGACGTGATGTAGCCGAGTGCCTCGTCATCCAGCTGGCCGCGACGGCGCATGCGGTCGGCGGAACTGCGGATGACACTCAGGGGGTTTCGTATTTCGTGCGCGATGGTGGCCGCCATGCGCCCGAGACTGGCCAGCGTGTCCTGCTGCTGCAGGCGCGCCTCGGCCGCATCCAGCGCGCGCGAGCGGCGGTAGAAGAGAAGGCCGAGTGCCAGCACCACCGCGGCCGTGCCGGCGGTGATCACCATGATCCAGCGCGCGAGCTCCCGCAGTTGCGCAAAAAACGAGGCGCCGGCCTCCACGCCGACGATGGCAACCACGGTTCCGTCGGTGCGTCGCACCGGCGCGTAAGCACTCTTCAGGTAAATCCCGCCGGCTTGGTACAGGCGCGTGGGCGACGCCACGCCGGCGCGCGCCAGAGCCACTGCTTCCGCATCCAACGAGAGGAATGGATTTTCCTCGCCCGCCGTCGAGTACCCGGCCAGGTCCACGAGGGTGTGCCCGTCGCCGGTAACCGCAACCACGTTGGAGAGGCCATTCTCGTCGCGCGCGAGCGCAAACGCGTGCAGAACGCCTGCGTCCACGTTGAGCGCGGCGAGCGAGTCGGCCGGAGTGTTCTCGATGACGTGCGCGAGCGAGAGGGCAATGGAGCGCAGGCGCTCGCCCATCTGGGCGTCCAGGTGCGTTTGTGCACGCCGGTAGAGCGCAAACTGGGTGGTGATGAGGAGAACCGTGAAAGCGGTCAGCCAGCCGGCAAACAGGAGGCGGCGCGTGGGTGACGATCCGGCGTGCATGGGGTTGGATTGTAGGGCGGTCCGCCTGCGCAGGGGAGTGAAAAAAGCGGGCGCGACCCGTCTGGGTCACGCCCGCCTTCAAGGACCGCTTGCGCGTGGTCGCCTAGCGAATGACGACGAACTTGCCGATCTTGCGCTTGAACGCCGCGTTGGTGTCGGTCTCCACGGCGAAGATGTACACGCCGCTGGTGACGTCCTGACCGTTGCGGCTCACGAGATCCCACTTGATGGTACCGTCGCCGTTGCGTCCATCAAACGGCAGCTCTTCCACCAGGTCACCCGCAACCGTGAAGATGCGAATGGTTCCCCGGTCGGAAGGCAGGTTGCGGAACTCAACCTTGATACCGGTGGGATCCTCGTTGTTCGGCGCCAGCGTCCACGGCTGCATGGACTCCGTGGTGGCCGGGTTGGGAACGACGTACACGTCTTCCTCGCTGTACTTGTAGTCCGCCTGCGAGGGTGAGCGCGGCTCCACGTAGGCAAAGTTGGAAGACGGATCGCCCACCTTGCCTTCGAACAGGTTCTGGCCGTCGATGCCGTGATCGCTCGCTGTTACCGCGTAGAAGTACGGGCGCCCGCGGTGGATGGAGCGGTCGATGTACCGGTAGTACTGACGCCCCTCCTCGCGACCCAGATCCCAGCCGGCCAGCGCCTCGAGCGTGTCACACACTTCCTCGGTGACGCCCTGCGGACACGGCGGGTCACGATCCGGGTTCTCAATCATGTACTGCTTCATGGTCTCGATCATGTCGCGCTTGACCGACGGCGCCAGAATGTGCGTCAGCGGATCGTAGCGGAAGCGATCCATGCCGGTGTCCTCACCAAACGCGTTGACCACGTCGGCTTCGAACAGGAGCTTCCACAGGTCTGCCGGCGGTCCGTTGCTGGCCGACGTACCCTGCGGACGCGTCCAGTTGTCGGCGCGGAACACGCGATAGCCTTCGAAGTCGAACTGAAGCGTCTTCACGTCCGGCACCGTCTCGCTGAAGTTGTCCCAGTAGACCGTGACGCCGTCCGCCGACGTCGGGTCGATGCGGAGCGACGGTGGCGGCGGAGCCGTACCGACGATCCAGAAGATCTGTGTCTCGGCGCCGCCAATACCGGTGCGGAACTTGGCGCTGTCGGCATCCGAGTAACCGCACTGTTCCTGGAAGAAGCGCTCGTCGCCGCAGTCGTTGTTCACAAAGACCGTCTGGCCACGCTGCACGGTGATGGGCGCCTGGTTGTCGTAGAGGCAGGTGTCGATCAGAATACCGTCGGCCGGTCCGTCGACGCGCGTCTCGCGCCCCGCGATACCCGTGCTGCCGGTCTGGTCGAGGTTGAACCACGCGCCTTCAAACGTGAGCTGCGCGTTGGCCGCGTTGGCCACCAGGCCGTCGTCGCGGTTGCCGATTACGAACGCGGTCTGGAACACCAGCGTGCTGTTGGGCTGCAGTTCGCGGAACGGTCCCGCTGCCATCATCATGCGGTAGTCGCGCGGCACTTCGGCGTTGCGTTCGACGATCTCGGACGAAAGCAGTTCGTAGCGTTCAAAGTCGTTGGTCGGGTCGCCGCCGTCTTCATAGGAGGCGCTGCCCGAGAAGTTGGCGTATGTGGCGACACCCACCTGACGCGGGGCAAAGTCGCCCGTCGGGTCGGTGGTGTGGCCCAGGAACATGACACCCAGGTAGCCCGCCGTCTTGCCTTCGTCACCGTCCACGTCGTACACGTACGCGATGTCCATGCGCACGGGACCGAGGTCGGTGCAGCGCGACGCGCGAATGAAACCGGTGCCGTCGTCTTCCCAGTAGTTCTCGGCGGTACGCGCACCCGCGTCGCCGTCGGCAAAGAAGCCGATGTACACGTCCTGCAGCACGTCGTTACCGACGTTGGTGATGTAGAACTGCGCACCGACGAAGTCGTCGAAGCGGTCTTCCTCCCACTGGTAGCTCTCCTGGCGCACGTGCAGGTTCAGCGGGTTGTGCTGCGGGTAAATCTGCGTCGCCGACGCTTCGTTGTCGGCGTACTGGCAGCTGAACATCTGCTTGGAGACGGCCGAGAAGTCTTCGTCGATCAAGCCGTCGTGGTCGTCGTCCCTGCCGTTGAGCCAGTCTTCGTCGATCTCGCCGTCGCGGTCGTCGTCGGCGGTTTCGGACGGCTGTCGGTTGCCACCGCGCGCGCCCTCGGCGGTGCGGTACATGATGTCGACCGGATCCTGCGAGGGACGGAATTCAAACTGGTAGGCCGACACGGACACGGCCGGGACGCCCGACTTGAGCGCTCCGCACCACAGACCGGCCACGAAAAGGTACTCAACACCGCTGCCAGCCGGCCACTGGGCCGAAGGCGACTCGGCGAAGGGCAGGGTGGAGCCGGGCCAGGAGCCGAACTGGCCCCAGTTGCCCACGTGCATCTGCAGTTCGCCCACGTTGTGGACGTTGGTGCCGTCCAGGACGAAAATCCGGTTGGGCCCGGACTGGCCCTTTTTGATGGTTTCGGCGGGGACATCCATGCGTGCGAGGAGCGCCGTTGGGGCGGCTACCGACCACACAAACACCGCGAGGGGCAAGAAGTTACGCATTCTCATACCGGTGTCCGTCCTTCTACGGGAAGTCCGTGCGAGCTTCCGTTTCTGGATTTTTCGCGCTGCTGGATTTTGGGCACTGTACTCGATGGAAATCGAGGGTGGGATCGAAGAGAAAGAAACCACGCCTGACCCTTTGCTGTCAAGGGATTTAAGCGCCCCGGCCGGGGGCTTTCGGGGCCGATTTTTGGGGCCTGTCGTCTCCGGCCTGCCCGACATGTCGGACGAAGTGCGAAATCACGAGGCGCGCTATAGACCAGGCGCGCGAAGTGCGTGAGCACGAGTCCGAGCATGTCGGGCAGGCCCTGCGAGGCTATCGAATCACCACGAACTTCCCGATCTTGCGCTTGAAAGCGGCGTTGGTGTCGGTTTCCACCGCAAAGATGTAGACGCCGCTGGCCACGTCCTGGCCGTTGCGGCTCACGAGATCCCACTCCAGCGAGCCCACGCCCGTGCGCCCGTCGAACCGCAGTTCGGTGACCAGGTCGCCCGCGACGGTGAAGACGCGTACCGTGCCGCGATCCTCCGGCAGGTTGCGGAACTCCACTTTGACGCCGGTCGGGTCGTCGTTGTTGGGCGAGAGCGTCCACGGTTGCATGCTGGCCGCGTTGGCCGGGTTGGGGACCACGTACACGTCGTCCTCCTGGTAGTTGTAGTCAGCCTGCGGCGGCGTGCGCGGCTCGACGAACACAAAGTTTGACGCCGGGTCGCCCACCTTGCCCTCGATCAGAGCCCCCGTGTTGGGATCAATGCCGTGATCGCCGGCGGTGACTGCATAGAAGTACGGCCGCCCCGTGTGCACATTGCGGTCCACATAGCGATAGTACCGGCGACCCTCCTTGAGGCCGAGTTCCCACGCGGCCAGTGCTTCCAGCGTGTCGCACACTTCCTCTGTGACACCCTGCGGACACGGCGGCGGCGCCAGTGGATCGTCGAGCATCTGCTCCTTCATGGTCTCGATCATGTCGCGCTTGGTCTGGTTGGGCAGAATGTGCGTGAGCGGTTCGTAACGCAGGTGGTCAAGACCGGTGTCGTTGCCAAACCCGTTCGCGACGTCGACTTCAAACAGGAGCTTCCACAGGTTTGCGCCCGGGCCGTTGCGTGACGACGTGCCGAAGGGGCGTGCCCAGTTGTCGGCGCGATACACGCGGAAGCCTTCGAAGTCCACGATCTGGCTCTTCACGTCCGGCTGCGTTTCGCTGTAGCTGTCCCAGTACACGGCAACGCCGTCGCGGGCCGCGGCGTCGACGCGCAGGTTGGGTGCCGGGGGTGCGGTACCCACGATCCAGAACACCTGCTTCTCGGCACCTCCCACGCCGGTCTGGTACTTGAGGCTATCGTTCAGGCTGTAGTTGCACAGCGTGGCCAGCATCTCCTCGCGCGCGCAGTCGTTGTTGATCCAAAGCGTTTGTCCGCGCTGGACCGTGATGGGTGCCTGGTTGGGTGCGAGACACGAGTCGACCTGGACACCGGCCGCCGGGCCATGCACGGGTGTTTCGCGACCAGCCACACCGGTGGTGGGATCGCCGTCGATGTTGAACCACGCGCCCTGGAAGGTTGCCTGCGCGGCTTCGCCGTTCTTGAGCAGCCCCTCCATGCGCTCGCCGATCACAAACGCCGTCTGGAACACGAGCGTGCTTTCCGGGAGCAGTTCGCGAAACGGTCCGGCGGCGAGCAGCACGCGGTAGTCGCGCGGAACCTCCGCGTTGCGGTCGATCGCGCCCGACGAGAGCAGCTCGTAGCGCTGGAAATCGTTGGTCGGGTCGCCGCCGTCTTCGAACGATGCGGTACCGGAGAAGGTGTTGTAGGTCGCGATGCCGACGCGTTGCGGTGCGGTGTCGCCGGTGGGATCGGTGGTGTGGCCGAGGAACATGATGCCCAGGTAACCCAGGGTTTGTCCGTCGTCGCCGTCCACATCATAGACGTACGCGATGTCCATGAGCACGGGGCCCAGGTCGCCGCAGTTTCCCGCGCGCACAAACCCGCTGGCGTCGTCTTCCCAGTAATTCTCGGTTCCGCGCTGGCCGACGTCACCGTCAACGAAGAACCCGATGTACACATCCTCCAGGATGTCGGTGCCGGTGTTGGTGATGTGGAACTCCACGCCGATGAAGTCGTCAAAGCGGTCTTCATCCCACTGGTAGCTCTCCTGTCGCACGTGGAGACGCAGTGGATTGTGGTTCGGAAACTCCTGCACCGACCCGGGTTCGTCGTCGGCGTACTGGCACGTGAACATCTGCCGCGACACGGCCGCGAAATCTTCGTCTACCGCGAGATCGCCGTCATCGTCATGGCCGTTGAGCCAGTCCTCGTCCGTGCGCCCGTCCCGGTCGTCGTCGGCGGCGGGCGAGGGCAGGCGGATTCCGCCGGTCGCGCCTTCGCCGCTGCGATACATGACGTCGCGCGTATCGTTGGATGGTTGGAATTCACGGTCGGGATCGCTGGTGCTCACGGCGGGGACACCGTTCTTGAGTGCACCCACCCAGAGACCCGCGGAGAAGAGGTACTCGGTCCCGCTGCCGGCCGGCCACTGCGCCGAGGGCGCTTCCGCATACGCGGCTTGGCTGCCGGGGTGGGATCCAAAAAGACCCCAGTTGCCAAGGTGCATCTGAATTTCGCCCACGTTGTGGACGTTGGAACCGTCGAGGACAAAGACGCGCGAGGGGGCGGAACCGTCCTTGGGCGGGCGGGGCCGGTTGGTGCGCGCGGGTATCGGTGCAGCGAGGGTGGCGACTATCAGGAATGCCGTTGCGGCAATCACGCCACGCGTGGACACGTGTTTCACCTGTAACCTCCGGTCAAGGGGGCCCGGATTGAGTGGGGTCACCGGAAACGCGTGGGGTCCGTGTGGGGAAACAAGCGTGGGGAGGGACGCGGTCAAAGGCACCGCGCACGTATAAGGTGCCCCCGCCCGTGCCGGGCGTCAAGGGGTGAATTCCGCCAGCGCAATGGCACCCGGGCGCAGCTCTCGTGTAACATGCAGTGATCATGACCGCCCGAATCATCAATTCAATGCTGACGACCGCCCTGATCGCGGCACTCGCAGCACTGGCAGGGTGCTCCGGCAAGCCGGACGGCCCGCGCAAACTCACCATCGCGTTCTCCAACGATCTCAATGGCGAGATCCGCGCCTGCGGGTGTGCGGCCAAGGACTACGGCGGGCTGGGGCGCCGGGCCACGTTTCTGGCCGCGGTCCGGGATTCGTCGCGCGACTTCCTGCTCCTGGACGGCGGCGACCTGTTTGGAATCGGCGTGAACTATGGCAAGGAGAAGGCCGACCTGACACTCAAGGCCATGGCGCTCATGAACTACGACGCCCTCGTGCCGGGTGAGAAGGACTTCGGCTTCGGCACCGAGTATCTGACGCGGCGCGTGCGCGAGGTGGGGGTTCCCATGCTGGCGTGCAACCTGTTTGCGGCCGGTACCGACAGCCTCTTGTTTCCGGCCACGCGCGAGGTGACCCTGCGCAGCGGGTTGCGCGTGGGGATCATCGGTGTCGTGGGAACCGGCGTCCGCTTTCCGGCCCAGGTGCCCGCGGGTACGCTGGACGTGCGATCGCCCGCAAAGACACTCGCTCCCCTCGTGGATTCGTTACGCACGCGTGTCGACCTGGTGGTGGTGCTCGCGCACACCGACCGCCGCGACGCGCAGCAACTCGCGGAAGCGATGCCGGGCATCGACCTCGTGGTGCACGGTCACGACGGAAAGCCGGTACGGCAGGTGAAGCGGTTTGGGACCGCGTACGTGCTGCAGGTGGCCGAGCGCGGTCTGTACATGGGTGTCGCTACCGCCACCATCCGCGAAGACCGTCGCATCGGTTCGCTGACCAGTGTGGTGCTTCCCATGGAAAAGACGTACGTCGACGACGAGGCCATCGCCAAACTGTTCCAGGCCTACGACCTCGATATCGCGCTTAAAGAAAAGGCGACACTCCCCACGGGAGTCACCAACGGCGCCGCCCTGGCGCACGACCGTTTCGTTGGGGCCGAAACCTGCAAGCCCTGCCACGACGCCATCTTCACCCGCTGGTCGGCGTCCAAACACGCGCACGCGTGGGACATCCTCACCGCACAGAAACGCGAACTGGACCGCGACTGCACCCCGTGCCACAGCACGGGTTTCTACAAGGCGGGCGGGTTTGTGTCGGCGCTCGCAACGCCCCACCTGACGTCGGTGCAGTGCGAATCGTGTCACGGCAACGGTGCCGCTCACTCGCGCGACCCGAAGGTCAAGACCGACACCGTGGCCAGCAGCACCTGCCGCGCCTGTCACACCGTGGACCAGACGCCGGACTTCGAGTTTGAGAGCTTCTGGGCGCGCATCGACCATGGCGGCTTGGCCACCAGTGGTGGTTCACGCTGAATGCGGCCTTGACCTTGTTTTTCCGCGTGGGGTAGCGTTTCCCCGTGCAACACCTTCCCACCTGGGTCGAAGTCGACCTCGACACCCTCGAGCGCAATCTGGACCACATCCAGCACCGCATCGGTGCCGGGGTTTCCATCCTGCTGACCGTCAAGGCTGATGCCTACGGTCACGGCGCGGTCCAGGTCGCGCGGGCCGCGGCGTCGCGCGTACGCATGCTCGGTGTCGCAACCGTGGACGAGGCGCTCGAGTTGCGCGAGGCGGGGATTCGCACCGACCTGCTCATCTTGAGTCCGATTCTGGAGACCGAGATCGCCGCGATCGCGCGCCACGGATTTGCGATCACCATTTCTTCCGCCGATTTTGTTGACGCCATTGCACGCCACGCGCCGGATGCGGTGGTGGACGCGCACGTGGAAGTGGACACCGGCATGGGACGCACCGGGCTTGCCGAAGACGGCGCGTTCGAAGAGATCCTTCGCATCGCCGCGAGCGCGAGTGTGCGCCTGTGCGGCGTGTACACGCACTTCCCAGTTTCCGACAGCGACCCGGCGTTCACCTCGGCGCAGGTCACGCGCTTCATGGCGCTGGTGGCGCGGCTGCGCGCCGCGGGTATCGACATCCCGTTCGTGCACAGCGCCAACAGCGCGGCCGTGTTCGGGTGCGCGGAGTCGCACATGAACCTGGTGCGCCCCGGGCTGCTCGCCTATGGATTGCACCCGGCGGGCGACGTTCCTGCCACCGATGTATCGCCAATCATGAGCTGGAAGACGCGCGTGGTGCGCGTGCGCCGCATACCGGCCGGACACAACATCAGCTACGCGCGTTCATTCACGACGACACGCACGTCGTGGATCGGCGTGGTTCCGGTGGGCTACGGGCACGGCTACCCGCTGCACCTCTCGGGCAAGGGCAGCATGTTGATCGCGGGGCAGCGTGTTCCCATCGTGGGCCGCGTCACCATGGACATGACGATGGTGGACCTGACGGATCTGCCCGTGGTGCCCAAACCCGGCGATGAAGTGGTGCTGGTGGGGACGCAGGAGAAGGATACGCTCACGTTCCACGACCTCGCGCGCTGGGCCGACACCATCAGCTACGAAGTCATGTGCGGCATTTCCAAGCGCGTGCCGCGCTCCTACTTCCGGCGCGGGCGCGTGGAGACGTTCAAGTCTCTGCTCGGTGTGATTCCCAATCACGCCGAGGTGTGAAGGTTGTGGCCGGAAGATTGCGCCTTCGAGAACCGAGCGCCCAACCTCTTACTTATCTTCTCTCTAAAACGCGTACTTGAGGTCGTGAGTATGATTGACCGCTAACGCTGTCGTTCTCACACGACGGTGGTAGTAGTCCCGCCACGGCTCCGAGAGCCGCGTTTTGTCGTAGAAAAGTCGCCGTGCCAGAAGGTCCTGCGCACGCCACGGCCGACTCGAAAGCCCCAGCAGCATCGCCGACGTCACCCGGTCTCCCTTCTCCCTCCGCTTCTTGATGTAGTTGCGCCACACCTGGAAGATCGAAAGCTTCTCGATCGAGGCTTGCCGGCGTTTGGCCCACGCAATCGTCTCCCGCTTGTGGGCCGCGGTGCTGTGTCGGATCATCAGGTCCAGGACGTTGATCTCCCAGAGCGGGTTGCGTTCATCCCGACGCTGTCGGGATGACGTGATGCGGTGTGTGATCTTGCCCCCTAAGGCTTCAATTGCACGCGGGTAGGCCCGATGGTCGTCGCTTCGGATCGTGGTGGTTCGCGAGAGCAATGGAGCCAGTAGCGTTCGCACTCCATCCTCGACGGCTCGTGGATGTGCCCGACCCAATTGAGACTCAAGGGCCAGCCGGCGCTCCTTCTGGCCGGTCGTCATGCGTCCCTTACGCCGGAGTGGACTGTCGGTGTGGTAGAGGAAGTAGCCCGAGTCGACATCCACGGCAACGTTGTGATGAAACGGAAAGTACTGACTCCACTCGAAGGTCTCGAAGCCATCGATAGCAACCTCGTTGAGGCTCGAGATCTTCGAGAGCTCGTTTGACTGCACGAGCAGGCAGTGTCGTCCGAGGCGCGCGATCTGATGGGCCACCGTCGACTTGCTGCAGATAAGGGTCCGCGCCATCTGACGGTTTCCCATGCAGCCCACGACCAGCGAAACAACCCGAGAGGCTAGATCCGGACGCTTCTGCCAGTAGGAAGTGGAGAAGGTCTGGGTGCTGAAGTGTCGCTTGCAGGCACGACATGTAAACCGCTGGATACGGTTGGGACGAGTCTGTCGCTCGTAGAAGCCCTTGCGTGCCCACGGCCAGTCAGGCAACAACGTGTTGAAGTAACTACAGTTTGGATTGGGACAGTGCGGAGGAACCCATCCCGTCGTTCCCGTACCCATGCCACGGACTCCGCACACCCCGTGCCAGGCGCAATCTCACGGCCACAACCCTATTCTTCCAGGATCTGCTGATCCAGGTCTTCCAGACTGTCCATTTCCTGAATGGGTCGCGACGAGCCCGAGCCGTGGCGATCACACAGCCGTGACGGTTCCGTGCCCTCGATGAAGAGTTCGCGCGCAATCTCGGGGCACGTGTCGGTGGCCAAGAGACCGGTTTTCTCGCACACCACGCGGTGCACGATGCCTTCCGGTTCCTCAAACGCGGGCGCGTGCTTGCCGCCGCGGTAGGCGGCCTTCATCACGGCGGTCCACGTGGGCAGCGAAACGAACGATCCCGTCATCTTGCGCCCCATGGTCTTCTTCTCGTCAAAGCCCGTCCACACGCCCATCGCGAGGTCGCGCGTGAACCCGACAAACCAGGCGTCGGTGCAGAGGTCGGTGGTACCGGTCTTGCCCGCGGCCGGCTCGTTGAACCCCGCGCGCCGCGCGCCCAGCCCGAACCCCTTGTTCATGACGCTCTCCATCAGGTTCGTGGCCATGAAGTTGACCTTGGGGTCCAGCACCTCTTCCCGGAACACGGTGTTCTTTTCCAGCACGCGTCCCTCGCGGTCCACCACACTGGACACGAGCAACGGCTCGCCGCGCATGCCGCCCGCGGCCAGCGTCGCGTACGCATTCGTGATTTCGATCAGGGTGACTTCCGAAACACCGAGCGCCAGCGAGTACACGTTCTCAAGATCGCTGCGAATGCCGACGCGATGCGCGACGTTGATGGCTTCCACCGGTCCCATCGCCATCAGGAGCCGGATGGCCGCGATGTTGATGGAGACCTCGAGTGCACGGCGCAGCGTGACTTCGCCCTCGAAAGTTTCGGAGTAGTTCTGCGGTTTCCATACGTCGCCGTTGGGAAGGTCCAGCACGATGGGGGCGTCGAGCAGAATGTCAGCCGGCGTGTAACCGTTCTCGAGTGCCGCGATGAAGATGAACGGTTTGAAGGCACTGCCCGGCTGCCGCTTGGCCTGGGTAGCACGGTTGAACTTGCTGTGCTTGAAACTGCGGCCTCCCACCAGGGCGCGCACCAGCCCCGTTTTCACATCGATGGCGACCACGGCACCCTGCAGGTACTTGGGCAGCCCGGGGTTCTTGGCGTCGGGATCGTCCAGTGCCTTCTCGTAGCGTGCACGCGTCTGTTTGTACCCGTTCGCGCGTTCCATGCGGTGGATCTGCGCTTCCATGCTGTCCTCGGCCACCTTCTGCAGGTACGGGTCGAGTCCGGTGTACACCTTGAGGCCGTCGCGGTAGATGCGGTCCGCGCCGTACTTGTCCTCCAGGTACTGCCGCACTTCTTCCAGGAAATACGCCGACGACTCGCCGCGCGCACCGCGCCCGGGACGAACCGTGACCGGCGAGGCGTTGATGGAATCGGCCTCCTCCTGCGTGAGCTTCTCCGTGTCCACCATGGCACCCAGCACCACGGCGCGCCGCTTCAGCGCGCGGTCGAGGTGGTGGATGGGGGAGTAGTCACGCGGGTTCTTGGGAAGTCCCGCAAGCAGTGTGGCCTCGCCGATATCGAGGTCCCTGGCGGGTTTGCTGAAGAACGTCTGCGCTGCGGCTTCGATGCCGTGGGCACCGCCGCCAAAATAAATCTGGTTCAGATACATCTCCAGGATTTCATCCTTGGAGTACGCGCGTTCGATGCGCGTTGCGAGCAGCGCCTCCTTGATCTTGCGCATCAGCGTGCTCTCGAACATGTCGAACATCGTGCGGCCGAGCTGCTGCGTGATGGTGCTGCCGCCCTGCACGCGTTCGCCACGCCGGATGTTGGTGACAACCGCGCGCGCGATGCCAAACAGGTCCACACCCCAGTGCTGGTAGAACTTGCGGTCTTCGACCGAGACGAAGGCGTCGGTGAGGTAGGGAGGCAGGTCTTCGAGCGGCACCAGGGCGCGGTCTTCCACGAAGAACTCGCCCACGACACTGGAGTCGGCGCCGAAGACCTGGGTCTTCAGCGTGGGCTCCATCATCTCGAGTCGCGAGGTGCTGGGGAGGTCGCGCGAGAAGAACCCGTAGGCCGCGAACAGAACGCCGGCGAACAGGACCACGGCCCCCAGCAGAAGCTGGCGAAAGCCCCAGCGGCGCGGTGGACCGCCCTTGCCACCCAGGCGTGTGCCGGGTGTTTCGGGCTGTGTATGCGGACGATCCTCGGCTGACATTCAGACTTCCCCTCGGCAGCGTGCCGCGATACGGGTGCGAGCACCCGAGCGTGGGCACCATAGCACGGGAGCGCAAAGCGGGGCCACGCTTTACCTGAATACGGGCGGGGCGGTATGATTCGCGACTCCGGTGCGAAAAACGCGCCGGACAATCCCTTACCACCGTCTGGAGTTCAGGAATGGCCCGCAAGAACGAACCCACGCTCGGCGTCGACGAACAACTCGCCGTCATCCGGCAGGGCGCGGTCGAAGTCATCCCCGAAGAGGACCTGCGCCGCAAGCTCGAGAGATCGCTGCGCGAGGGCCGCCCGCTCATCATCAAACAGGGCTTCGACCCGACCGCACCGGATATCCACCTTGGACACACGGTGGGACTTCGCAAACTGCGACAGTTCCAGGACCTCGGTCACACCGTGGTGTTCCTGATCGGGGACTTCACGGGCATGATCGGGGATCCCAGTGGACGCCACGAAACCCGCAAGCAGTTGGACCGCGAGGTCCTGATCGAGAACGCAAAGACATACACCGAACAGGCGTTCAAGATCCTGGATCCGCGTCGCACCACGGTGGACTACAACAGCCGCTGGCTGGCGCGCATGGAGTTTGCGGACGTCCTGCGGCTCACCGCCACCCAGACGGTGGCCCAGATGCTGGAGCGCGACGACTTTGAGAAGCGATACGCCGCCAGCAAGCCCATCAGCCTGTTGGAGTTTGTCTATCCGCTGGCGCAGGGCTACGACTCGGTGGCACTGAATGCCGACGTCGAGATCGGGGCCACGGAACAGAAATTCAACCTGCTCATGGCGCGCGAGATTCAGCGCGCGTACGGGCAGGAGCCGGAAGTAATCCTGACGCTCCCGATTCTGGAAGGGATCGACGGTGTGGAGAAGATGAGCAAGTCGCTCGGCAACTACATCGGGATTACCGAGGCCCCGGAGGAGATCTTCGGCAAGACCATGAAGATCCCCGACACGCTGATCGACAAGTATTTCACCCTGGTCAGCACCAAGTCGCCGGCCGAACTGGTTGAGATTCGCGCCCGCCTCGCCGACCCGGCCACCAATCCGTCGCACCTCAAACGCGAACTCGCGCGCGACCTGGTGACCCAGTACCACGACGCCGAAGCCGCCGAAGGTGCCGAGGCCCATTTCAACCGGCTCTTCGTGCAGCACGCACGGCCGGAAGAGACGCGGCGCGTCGAACTCAAGGCGGAGGATGGCGAACTCTGGATCATCAAGATGTTGACGGGCGCGGAGCTGTGCGAATCCTCGTCGGCGGCCCGCCGCATGATCAAGCAGGGAGCCGTCAAGCTGGACGGCGAAAAGGTGTCCGACGAAGCCTTGAAGCTGCCGGCTCGCAAACAGGCTTACGCCGTGCAGGTGGGCAAGCGCGGGTTCGCCGACATCGTGGTGAAGTGAAATACGGCGCTGCGGTCCTCCTGATTGCGCTGGCGTCGGCCGGGGTTGCGCGCGGCGACGACGCGCCGGCTCCACCCCTCGGCGACCTTCGCGCCCGGCCCGTCTTCTACGAACAGTTTCCCCCCGCATACGCCCGCGACGACCTCGCCCTGCTGCATCGCGGCCGGGTTCGGCTCCAGCACTTCCCGGCGCGCGACGTTGCGTCCTTCACCTGGGCGCGCGACGAGAAGACCGATTACACGTGGTGGATGCAAATGCAGGAACTGCGCTTCCTGCTCCCCGCCATCGAGTCCGACAAACCCGCAGACCGTGCGCTGGCGCGCTCGTGGTTCCAGAGCTGGTTTGAAGCCCACATGCTCCCCGAACCGGCGACGGCGTCGTGGGGCGAACCCATGACCGTTGCCTACCGCGCGCTGGTTCTGGTGCGTTTTCTGGAGCGCGAGACGATGGACCCACGCGGCGACGCTGACGTGCGCGGGCTCCTGCAGGCCGCCATCCTGGAGCACCAGTTGTTTCTTGCCGCACCGGCGAACTTCGACGAACACAGCAATCACGGTTTCATCGACGCGCTGGGCCTCCTCGAGACCACACGCGTCTTTGACGACAAGGCCGCGCGCGCACTCGGCTTTGCGCGGCTCCAGAGCCTGACGGCGAGATCGTTCTCCGCGCGCGGGTTGCACCTCGAGCACGCGCCTTATTACCACTTTGTGGTTCTCACCTGGCTTACGCAGGCGCAAACCTACGCGGCCGCGTTTCCCGACGCGCCGCCCGGTGCGCTTGCGGTCCTTCGCGACGTGGTACGGCGTGCAGGCGACGGGGCGTATTTCCTGCAGGACCACGCGGGCCGGATTCCACAGGTGGGTGACACGGATTCGAGCCTGGTCGGGGAGTTCGCCGGCCGCACGGAGGTTGCGCCGCGCGGCGAGACGCGCTGCTTCGACCCCGAAGCCGGTTACGCCGTGTTCAAGGGCGACGCCGGTCGCGGCGACCGCCGCTATGTGCTGTTTCGGATTCAGGAACGGCGGTCCAACTTCGTGAATCACATGCACGCCGACGTGCTGTCGGTGATCGCCGCTCACGACGGCGAGACGCTGCTTGGCGACGCGGGGCGATACTCATATACGGCGTCGAACGAACGCGGTTTCTTTCTGTCGCCGCGCGCGCACAACACGGTTGGCCCGCAGGAGCTGATCCTGGGTGCGCAGGCGCACGCGCCGCGTCTGGCCGATGCCGTGGCCGATCGCTCCACCCCGGCAGGTGCCGTGTGGCGGGGCCACATTCGTTACCCCGGCCTGCGTGTTTCGCGGCAGGTGTCGTGCGCGGGTGCGGGGGGCGATCTGGTGGTGGTGGACTCGCTGCGCGCCGGGGGGCGACAGGGTCGCGCATCGGGGGCAGCGGCGCGGACGGCGGTTCTGCTCTGGAACGCGGGGCCGGATGTGACACGCGTCGACCGGGTGCGTGTGAAGGATCGCGAATTCTCATGCCGGCTGCAAACCGCGAGCGGACGCGAGGCGCTTCTCACCGTACGCATCACGGGAGCGGGAAAGTCGAGTTTTGACGGCGCTCGTGTGGCGTCCGGGGCAACGCAGCCGCGACTGGGATGGTACTCACCCCGACAGGGAATCGAGCGCCCGGTGTCCGTCGCGGTCCTTCCGGTGCGCGTCGAATCCATGGCCGTCGTGGAAACCCGGCTGGAGTTCCCAAAGGGCAGGCGGTCGCGCTAGCGGCGGGGCAGGCCGCCTTTGCTTGACGGCACCTCGGGGGGCGAGTAGAATCCCGCGAATGCACTTGGACCGCGCAGCTCAATGGCCTGGTATTCTAGAAGGAGATCCTCAATGACTTTCGACCGTTCTGTCGTTGGCGACGTACACGTACTCACCCCCAAGAAGAATCTCATGGGGCGCGAGGAAACGCAGGACCTGCTAGCCGCCATCGAAGAAGTAGCCGCGAAAGGGACGCCCAAGATCGTGGTCGATCTTGGCAAGATCTCCTATCTCAACAGCGTCGGCCTGGGCTCGCTGGTTCGCGCGCGCACCAGCTGTGTCAACCGCCAGGGCTGGTTCCGGGTGGCGCGTGTGGGCGACCGTATCGGCCAGATCTTCCTCGTCACCAAGCTGGTCCTGGTGTTCGACACCTTCGACACCATCGAGGAAGCCATCGCCGGGGAGTCCAAGAAGTAAGCCCTTCCAGCGGCCAAACGCTCCCAGAAACAAAAGCGCGCCGGGGAATCGCTCCCCCGGCGCGCTTCTTTTTTGCACGTTGCGCGTGCTGCTAGCTCTTCCGGGTTGCGATGCGCATCCCGTAGAACGAGCGGTAGATGAAGTACAGTGCCACCGCGAACAGAATGACGCCGAGAATTCTCGACACCGACGGGTTCGCCACACCGATCTCCACCGCGAGCAGACCAAACAGCGTCGTGAACTTGATGATCGGGTTCAGCGCCACCGACGACGTGTCCTTGTAAGGATCGCCCACCGTGTCGCCCACGACCGTGGCCGCGTGCAGGTCGGTACCCTTTTCGTTCAACTCGACCTCGACCACCTTCTTGGCGTTGTCCCACGCACCGCCTGCGTTCGCCATGTACACGGCCTGGAAGAGGCCGGACACCGCGATCGAGACCAGGTAGGCCACGAAGAAGATGGGGTCGAAGAACGCGTAGGCCAGGGTCAGACAGAAGATCACGATGAAGATGTTCAGCATGCCCGACTGCGCATACTGGGTGCAGATCTTTACCACTTCCTTGGAGTCGGCAATCGACGCCTTCTCCGCGGACTCGATCTTGATGTTCTTCTTGATGAACTCCACGGCGCGATAGGCACCCGTGGTCACGGCCTGCATGGAAGCACCCGTGAACCAGTACACCGTGGCACCACCCATGAGAAGTCCGAGCAGCACGCGCGGTTCCACCAGCGAGAGCGTGAATGCGGCTCCCATGTGCTGCTGCAGGAGCAGGATGATCGAGAAGATCATCGTGGTGGCACCCGCGACGGCGGTTGCAATCAACACCGGCTTGGCCGTGGCCTTGAAGGTATTGCCGGCGCCGTCGTTGTCTTCCAGGAAGTGCTTACCCTTCGCGAAGTCGGGCTTGAAGCCAAAGTCCTTCTCAATCTCCTTGGCGGTTCCGGGCGTGGTTTCAACCTGCGAGAGCTCAAAGATGCTCTGCGCGTTGTCCGTCACCGGGCCGTAGGAGTCGACGGCGATCGTCACCGGGCCCATGCCGAGAAGACCAAACGCCACCAGGCCGAAGCAGAACACCGCTTCGTTGCTCATGACGGCGTCGAGGCCCTGCATCGACATGATGTAGGCGATGAGCAGCATGATGGCCAGCGTCAGCGCCTTCCAGAACACGGAGAAGTTGCCCGCCACCATGCCCGAGAGAATGGTGAGCGAGGCGCCGCCTTCGCGCGAGGCCGCCACGATTTCCTTGATGTGGCGCGAGCCCGAGCTGGTGAAGGCCTTGGTGAGCTCGGGAATCAGCGCCGCGGCCAGGGTACCGCAGGAGATGATGGTCGAGAGCTTCCACCACAGTCCGCCGCCCAGGTTGGCCAGCATCCAGTGCGACACGACAAACGTGACGGCAATGGAGAGGAGCGAGGTCAGCCACACCAGCGAGGTGAGCGGTGCCTCAAAGTTGATCTTGTCCTTGTTGATGTTCTGCGCGCGGAACACGGCCTCGTTCACGAGGAACGAGATCACCGAGGTGCCGATCATCATGATGCGCATCACGAAGATCCACACCAGCAGGTCGGCCTTGAACTCGCCGATCACCGCGAGTGCGATGAACGAAATCAGAGCCACGCCGGTTACACCGTAGGTCTCAAAGCCGTCCGCGGTGGGGCCCACGGAGTCGCCGGCATTGTCACCGGTGCAGTCCGCGATGACACCCGGGTTGCGCGGGTCGTCTTCCTTGATCTTGAACACGACCTTCATCAGGTCGGAGCCGATGTCGGCGATCTTGGTGAAGATACCGCCGCCGATACGGAGTGCCGCCGCACCCAGCGATTCGCCGATGGCGAAGCCCAGGAACGAGGCGCCCGCGCTTTCGCCGGGAACAAAGAGGAGGATGACGAGCATCATGATGAGCTCGACGCAGATCAGGAGCACGCCGATGCTCATGCCGGCCGTGAGCGGAATCTCATACACCGGGAGCGGCTTGCCCTTGAGCGACGCAAACGCGGTGCGGCTGTTGGCCAGCGTGTTCATGCGGATGCCGAACCACGCCACCGAGTACGAACCCAGAATGCCGATCACCGACCACATCAGAATCAGGCCGACCTTGCCCACACCCAGGTGCTCGAGCACGCCGAAGTAGTAGATCAGGCAGGCGGCGATGAAGATCTCCAGCAACAGAAGCAAGCGGCCCTGCTGGATGAGGTAGGTCTTGCACGTCTCCCAGATGATGTTGGACACCGCCAGCATGCTGGAATGCGCGGGCATGCGCTTGACCTTGTTGTACATGGCGAGCCCGAACACCATCCCGAGCGCGCACACGGCGAGCCCGATGGTCAGCAGGGTGAGCCCGCTGACGGTGGCGCCAAACAGGTTGTAGGTGGTGTCGATGGCCGGGATCGCAAGATCCAGCTCGGACGCCGTCGCAGTGGCGGGAGCAAAAATACTCGCGGCTGTTAGCACGCACAGGAACGCGAGGGCGGTGGTTGCCGCCGTCCCGCGTGCGCGGCGCGCCAGATGAGCCAGTCGCAGCATGGGTGGTTCTCCTCGGTATGGGCGGGCGCCCGCTGTTGACGTGTCGTTCACGACTGCGCCCGTAACCCGTCTAGAGTCTGATGGTTGTGGTTACAAAGTCCGGCACGAGGTTGGTCTGGATGACCGGTCGTTCGCCTGTGCAGGATGAGGCGGGGGATGGTAACGGAGGCAGTCGCGCGCGTCAAGGCTCGCTAACCCGGAGTGATTGAGGGGGTTGCTCGCGCGGCGCGGGCCGGTTGGCGGGGCCACACGCCACGCGAGCGCCCGGGGCTAGCGTTCCTGCAGTTCGAAAACCACCGGCATCACGACCCACACCTCGACCGGTCGCGTGCCCTGGAGGGCCGGCTTGAAGACCGCCGTGCGCACCGAAGCCAGTGCGGCCGCGTGCAACGGCTCCGCGCCATCCAGCACCACCGCCTCGCGAACCTTGCCGTCCTTGCCGATGCGAACGCGCACACTCACGATGCCGTCGATTCCCGCCTGACGGGCGAGTCCCGGATACAGCGGCGGATCGATCGCCAGCACCTCGGGCAGGGCGTCGTAGACATTGAAAACGTCCTGCTTCAGCACGGTGTCGGGTTCCGTTACCACGATTGGAACGTCGAATGCGCCGCCATCACTCGGGGCGTCGCCGTTGCCTTCGCCGGCGCGCGTGCCGGTGATGGTCTCGTCCGGAGTGTCGATGATGGCGTCCACCGGCTCGAACCCGGCAAAGGGCGGGGCTGTGGAGCGGGCCACGGTGTACTCGCCGGGGAGAGGGGGTACCTCGGGTGGTGAAGCAAAGTCGTAGATGACCTGAATCCTCGGGCCCACGGGGTCAAGCTCGGTGACCGCGCGATCCACCAGCGTCACACCGACGGCGATGGTGAAGGCACCCAGTACCGTTATGGCGTTGCCGGCGGAAAGCCAGCGCGCGGACTCGGCGCGCAGCGGATGCAGGGAACCGGTTACCGGCAGGTGCCGGGCCGTGTCGAGAGGAAACACGAAGGGAGAGCGGTTGCGCACAGGCGAACCTCCGTCGTTGGAAACACGAAGGGGCGTCCCGTGCGTGGGGACAGATTCAAAGTGGGGAGCCGGGGGTGCCGCGTCAAGGGCTGACGCGGCCGCTAGCTATTAACCGCCGCCCTGGAGCTGGAACACGACCGGCATCATGACCCACACCTCGACCGGGCGCGTGCCCTGGAGAGCGGGTTTGAACAAGGCCGTCTTCACAGAGGCGATGGCCGCACTGTGCAGGACCTCGGGTCCCTCCACGACGTGCGCTTCCTTGACCTTGCCGTCCTTGCCGACGAGCGTCTGCACCATCACGGTGCCGTCGATACCGGCCTGGCGTGCGAGGTCGGGGTAAACCGGGGGCTGAATGCTCAAGCACACGGGAAGCTCGTCGAAGGCGACAAACTCATCCGGGCGCGGGGAACCGCTGCCGCGCGTATCGACAACCAGCGAATCACCGCTGCCGATGTCGCTGGCCGTAATCGGCGCCAGGGCGTCGGACATCTGGGCCTGGGTGGCGATGGTCTCGGTCTGGGCCTGGACGTCGGGCACGGGCTCGGGAACGCCGATGGACGGCGGTGCCACGTTGGGAATCGCAACCTGCGGCGCCTGCGGGCGCGCGATGGAGGGCGGTACACCCAGCTCGGTGAACTTGACGATGGTCACGTTCTTTGGTGCCTCGTGCTCACCCTTGCGGTGCTGCCAGAACACGTAACCGCCAAAGATGGCGAGGGCAACGAACAATGTCAGCGCGTTGCCGGCCGTCACCCAGCGCGCAAACTCGCGGCTGAGCGGATGATTGGCGCCGGTGAGCGGGAGCCGATCCGCTCCGGCAAGCGAGAAGGACATGTTGCGCGCGCGCGGGCTCACATCACACCTGCAATCTTGGCTTCGTCCTCGGGCGTCATGGGAACCACGCTGAAGCGCTGCATCTGCGCGTCGTCCAGAAGATCCAGGATGTTCACCATGTTCTCGTACGTCGCCTCGCGGTGAATCTTCACGAGCACAATCAGGTCCGGGTTGTAGTCGACTTCCAGGACGAAGGTCTCGCGCAGCTCCTCAAACCGAACCGGGTTGTACCCGCGCTCGCCCACGTCGTACACCATCTGGTCTTCCGGCAGCACGTAGAGCGTCATCACGTTGCTGATCGGGACCTCAACCTTGACGTCCGGCTCGGGGAGGTTGACCTCCATGGCGAGCGGACGGCGGAACACCGTGGTCACCATGAAGAAGATAAGCAAAAGGAACGCAACGTCCACCATCGGCGTCATATCGACGCGGATGCCGACCCGCTTTTTCTTGTGACGGCCTAGCGGGCCCTTTTTGCCTTGTTTTTGTGGAGCTTCCTGGACGCCACCCATTCGCGACTTCCTTTACAGCCTTAGTGCGAGCTGCCGTGCGCCTTGGGCGCGCCAGCGGGCTTCTTGCGCGTGCCCATGTCGTCCATCTTGAGATCGGTCATCAGGTTGAAGCGCAAAGTCGACGAGCGCCCCAACCCGTCCATCACGTCCGCGATGGCTCCGAAGTTGACACCCTTGTCGCCCTTGACGACCACCACGGCGGCCGGGTTCTTGGCGCGCCAGGTGGTGATGGCTGCAACCAGGTCGGTTTTCTCGACCAGGTTGGTCTGCGACAGGTTCTCGTCCGAGATGTAGATCTCGCCGGCTTCGTTCACGGTGAGCACGATGGTGTTCGTCTCGGGGACGTGCACCTCCGACTTGGAGGTCGGCAGCATCACCGCCACCCTCTCGGGCGGCTTGAACGACGTCGTGGTCATGAAAAAGATCAGCAGCAGAAACGCCACGTCGCACATGGGCGTCATGTCGATTGCGATACCGATCCTGCGACCCACGTGAGTTTACCGTCCCTGCTGGCGCAGAAGCTCCAGCACCTCGAAGCTCGTCTCTTCCATCGCCGACACGTAGTTGTCCACGCGGGTGGCGAAGTAGTTGTAGAGAATGATACCGATGATAGCGGTGATCAGCCCGAGAGCGGTGTTCACGAGTGCCTCGGAAATACCGATGGCGAGTGCGATGGCGTCCGGTGCGCCCGCCTGCGACATGGCTCGGAACGAGCGGATCATGCCGATGGTGGTGCCCAGGAGGCCGAGCATGGTCGCGATGGAAGCAAGGGTGGACAGCGCGGACAGGTTTCGCTCCAGAATGGGGCTCTCCAGTGCGCTGGCTTCTTCGATGGCACGCTTGGTTTCTTCCAGCAGCTCACGTTTGCTGGAATGGTCGTTCTTCACCAGGTCGTAACGCTCGAGACCGGCACCGACCACGTTGCCGAGGCTACCGCCCTGCTTCTTGCAGGCTTCGATGGCATCCTCGATGTCACCCTTCTCAACCGCCGACTTGAGCTTGCGGACGAACGACGTAACGTTCGCCTTGCCGCCCGCGCGCCACAGCACGAAGGCACGCTCGATCGTGAATGTGAAGGTGAGGAAGAGACAGGTCAGACCGATGACAAGCAGGTAACCGCCCTGCTTCAGATACTCGGGGGAGTTGTCCCAGATAACGTAGGACGCAGCCACCGATACGAGGAAAACAATGAGAAATAGAAACCGACGAATGATCTGCATGACGCTCCTTCCCAGTCTCTCCTTTCCAGGGCGGGCACACGCGTGCCTCGCCGGCCCTGAAACATCTGCTAACGATTTGGCGGGGTGGAAGTCGATGACCCCGATGCGGGAACGGCTACTTTAGTGCGCCGGACCCGGCCCCGTCAAATCGAAAAAACACCGCTACTTCCCACCACCCAGCCGGGCGCCTCGCAGCGCCTCCCAACTCTGTTTCATGGTCGCGTTGTTGGGGTCGATGGCCTGTGCCTCGCGCAGTGCGGATTCCGCACCGGCCAGGTTGCCCATGCCCATGTACGCCTGCGCCAGGCCCACCCAGCCGTCGGCATTACCCGGCTCGGAGTCGGTGGCCGACTTGTATGAGACGGCGGCGTCGGTGAAGTTCTTGTTGCGAAGGTGGATGTTCCCCATGCCGCGCAATGCGCGCCCGTTCTTGGGCTCGATTGCGAGGGCCTGCTGGTACACGGCTTCAGCCGCGGGCAGGGAATCGGTGGAAGCCAGTCCCTGTCCCAGGAGCACGTAGCCGATCACAAGCTTCTTGTCGATCGCGATGGCCTTGCGGAACGCGGCCTTGCTTGGCTCGAACTGCGATTTCTGCATCTGCGCCACACCGAGGTTCAGATAATAGATGGGCTTGGTGCCGTCCAATGCAATGGCCCGTTCAAAGTTGACCTGCGCCGAATCGGGCTGTCCCGCCTTGAAGCCGAGCAGGCCCTTCTGGTAGTACGCGTCCGCACTCTTGGGATCCAGCGTCAGCGCCTGCGCCAGGTGCTCTTCGGCCCCCGGGATGTTCTTGTGGTCGGCCTCGTAGGACGCGAGCAATACGTGATCCTCCGCCTTGAGCGGTGCTTCCGCGCCCAGCGCGTTGTAGATACCCACCGCGCGTGCCTGCGCCGCCTTGTCGCGACCGCGCATTGCGGAGCGCGCGTAGGTGAGGCGAACGTCGGCGCGCGTGCTGTCGATGTCCATCGCCTTGGTGGCGGCTTCAAGCGCAGGCTTGTAGAGGCCGGCTTCGTTGCACGCCTCGGCGAGTCCAACCAGCGCTTCCATGTCGTCCGGGACCAACTCGAGGTAGCGCAGGTACACGCGCGCGGCGCGCGGGTACTGCTTGGCCAGCTTCAAGAGGCCGGCCAGATTCTTGTACGCAGGCGCGTACGTCGAATCGGTTTCGATGGCCTTCTGGTACGTGTCGCGCGCTTCGTTGTAGCGCTCGGTCTTCTGATACAGCGAGCCCATCATGTCCAGGAAGCGCGCCGTGGGCGTGAATCCCGGGAGCTGCATGACTTCCTCGCACGCGCCCACCGCAAGGGCGGGCACGTTCTTGCGCTCGTAGATGCGCGCCACCAGCATGCCGTGCTTGGCGTCCATGGGATTCATGTGGAACGCGCGCAGTGCTTCCGACTCGGCGTTCTGCAAATCGCTCTTGGCCAGGAAGTACATGGCCTGCGCGTGGTGGTAGAGGTCTTCGCCCTCTTCGTTGCCCTTGGCCTTGGATCCCCAGTCGATGAAGGGACGCGCCTGGTCGGGCTTGTTCTGGTTCAGGAGCAGGCGCGCCTGCCCAAAGTTGGCGGGCCAGTAGCGCTGGTCAACCGCGAGCGCGTCGGCGATGCGCTTCCCGGCTTCCGAGAAGCGACCCTGGTCGATCATCAGGTTGCCAAGGCCGGCGTTGGCTTCCTTGAATTTCTTGCTGCCCTCTTCCAGCGTGTAGGCGCTGATGGCCTCCTCGTACAACGCTTCGGCTTCCTTGAAGCGGCCCTCGCGCACGGCGATGTCGGCGAGACCGTTACGCGCGTACGCCGTGTGGTAGCCGTTCTCGATGGCTTCCTCGAACTTGGCGCGCGCGTCCGCGATGCGGTTCTCGGACAGCGCCTTGTTGCCAAGCCGGATCGGGTCCTGCTCGTAGGTGTACTTCTTCTGCGCGAGCGCATTGCCCGCCAGCGACACGATCACCGCGGCACACGCCATAACTGCGGCGCGCACGAGTGGGGAAATCCGCGGTGCAGAAACACGAATCATAGTGAGCACGTTCTTCTTCCTCCTGTTTACCGTGTCGACGGCCGCGCCGGCCCGGGGGCCTTTCGCGTCAGATGAATTTCGCGCATGACCTGGCGCGAGGGCAGAACCCCCGCGCGCTCGACGGCGCGTTGCCCGCGATCGCTGATGAAATCCGTCACCAGCATGGCCGCCAGCACCGCGCCATTCTCAAGACAGGCCGCGTACACAAAGTGGTACAGCGGGTAGTCGCCGTACGCGACTGCGGCGTAAAGCGGCTGCGACGCCGTCTTCGCCGTGTCCGACTGCACCGGCACAAACCAGATGCCGAGGCTGTCGGCCTGCTGCTCCGGGAATCGGAGCGAACTTACCAGTCCCAGTCCGGCGGCGTCGGCGGCCACTGCCTGCAGCACCGCCCGTTCGTCTTTCAGGTAGACGACGCGGTCGCCGTATTCGCCGCTTCCGCGCGTTCCCAGCCGGATCACGAATGCGTCCCACAAACCCTGGTTGGGGTCGGTGACGTACAACCGTTCGAACCCCGAGCGCTCGCCGCGCACAAAATTGCGCAGCGTCTCCATGCGCAGGCTGTCGACGGGCGACTCCCGCCCGGCGACGACGTCGATGGCAGCCAGCGCAAACGGGTAATAGACAGCCGTGTCGTTCACCGCTTCGCGCAGGAGCGATTGCTCCTCCGCCGTCGGCGGACGGTACAGCATGGCCATCTGCGCGCGCTCGTCGGCGAGCGCTTGCAGACCGTACGCGGACCCACCGGACACGAGGGTCACCTCGTGCGCGGGGAACCGGCGCTTGTAGCCGGATACCAGCCTGGGAATCAGATCAGGGGCGAGATCCTCTCCAGTAACCGTAATCGCGGTCGTCAGGTCGCTGTCGGTGGGGAACCGGAGGCCCGTGCCGCGCTCGTCAATGTTCCCGCGGATCAAGAACGCCGCGGCCACCGCCAACGTGTAGATGACGAGCCGTACCAAGAGCCCCACCGGGCGCTGGCGTCGTCGCTCCATCATACCACTCCGTTCAGGACGCGGTTTACCCGCGTGGATCTCCGAGAATCGCGGGAGAGTCGCATCCCGGCGGGAAAATAGTCTAACACACATGCCGCGTCAATACTTTCGCCCCGCAGAGTGAGGGTTGACAGCCCCGCGGACGGGTGCTAGGGTTCCGCGCTACCGGGAAATCTTCGGTCAAAAAGACAGACCTCGAATCGACGCCCCGCCCTCCCACTCGGGAGCGGCCTCCCGGTTTCCAAGGAAGGATTGCTCAATGAAGCGAATGCTGTTTGCGTTGTGCGGAATCCTGTGCGTGGCAGCGGGATGCGGCAAGGAAGAGGTCCAGGTTGACGCCTACCCTACCGCCACCCTGCGCGAAGCCACCTATGGCGAGATCATCAGCCCCGATTTCCGCTACGAGCTGGACAACCCTGAGATCGTGGATGCGCTGGGCGACTTCCTGGTCATTCGCCAGGGCAACCTGACGCAGTTCATGATTGGCACCGGGCTCGCGGCCAAGGTGGACAGCTTCCCCGACGACAGCAAGTACACCTTCCACGTCGTCAAGAATTTCAGCCCGATGGTGCACTTCATGTGCGAGAGCTTCAAGACCGACAAGGGCGACTCGGTCGCGGTCTCGCTCGACAAGCCGGTTGCGTTCCCGCGTTCCGCGGACGCGATTGGCTACACGCCGTCGGAAGAACACATGGCCACCGAGTTGTCGCGCTTCAAGTGGAACGACACCGAGTCCCTGCGCGCCGATGTTGGCAAGAAGTTCTCGGTACGCGCGCGCCTCGTGCGCGCCGAGGAAAAGGGCGAGGAAGCCTGGTTCATCGAAGGGCACGAGAACGCGTCCTGGGGCTTCCCGGCCAAGTTCCGCATCCGCAAGCCGAGACCCAGCATGGAAATCGTGCTGCGCATGCTGGACCGCACGGAACAGGATTTCGTGGGCGGCTTCACGTACACTGATATCGAGCCGTGGGTGGATCGCCGCGACAACCACGTCAACGGCACGGTCGACCTGACCTACGTTCGCTTCCTCGACAAGGTGTTCATCCGCTAGTCGACACAGGAGCGAGATTTCAGCGAGAGGCGTCCTTCCGGGACGCCTCTCGTGTTAAGGGACCGATGGCGCGCATGCACATCGCCTTTGTCGAGCCGCACCTCGGGGTATACGGCGGCATCCGCCGTATCCTGGAGTTCGCGAACCGTTTTGTGGATCGCGGCGTCGACGTCACCATTCATCACCCCGCGGGCACACCGTGCGACTGGATGCCGTGCCGCGCCGATGTGCGCGGCCTCGACTCCCTCACGTCGCTCAATCCGGACGTTCTCATTTTCAACAACCCGCCCGACTTCGCGATCGCGCGCAGAACCCGCGCGCGCCTCAAGGTTCATTACATCCTCGAACTCTACGACCGCGAACGGCTGACGCGCTTCGACCCGCGCATTCTGTGGCCGCGCAAGGGTCGCATGCTCTCCCTGAAGCGTGCCCTGCACCTGCCGTTTCTGCAGGTTGCCAACGCAAGCTGGATCCAGCGCTGGCTCCGCGAGCGGATGGGAATGGACGTGGAGCTGCAACTGGGGGGCGTGAACCGGGATTTGTTCCACCCCGTGCCCGGCGTGCGCCCGGAGGGGCCGCCGTGGGTGATCCTCTGTAGCGGCGACGCGCGCGAACACAAGGGAACCGCGACCGTGCGCGCGGCGGTGGAGTGCCTGCGCGCGTCCGGCTGGCCTTTGGAGCTTCGCGAGTACCACGGGCAGCGGATCGAGCAGGGTGCGATGGCCGGGGTGTACGCGTCGGCGCACGTGTTCGTCGACGCGCAGTGGCACGCGGGTTGGAACAACCCGGTGGTGGAAGCCATGGCGTGCGGGACACCGGTGGTGTGCAGCAACATCGGCGGCATCGAGGACTTTGCCTTCAACGAACGCACCGCGCTCCTGGCACCCGTGCGCGACGAGGCGGCGTTTGCCGCGGCCATCGAACGCATGCTGTCGACACCCGCGTTGCGCAGCGACCTTGCCGCCGCAGCACTCCGTGAGGTGGAACGCTTCAACTGGGATGACGCCGCCGATCAGTTTCTCGCGTTGCTCTCCGGCCATCTCGAACGCGCCGGAAAGGGGCGCACGTGAAGCGCTTCCTTCGCAGTCTCTTGCTGACCGTTCTGTCGCTCGCGATTTGCGTGGGCGTGCTGGAAGTTGTCCTGCGCACAACCCATCTCTTTGGCGCACGCGTGGCTTGGACCGAGCCGGATCCTCTTATTGGCTGGCGTTTCACACCCGGCCGCGAATACTGGTTCAACGCCGAAAACGACCACCCCATCACCGGGCGCATCAACAGCATGGGCTGGCGCGACCGCGAACGCGTGCACAACGCGCGCGCGGCGCGCGTTGCTGTTCTGGGCGATAGCTTCGTCGAGGCGTTTCAAGTCGAATTGGACTCCACATTCCTCGCGATCGCGGAGCGTCGCCTGACCGACTCCCTGAAGCGACCGGTTGAGATCCTGAATTTCGGACGTTCGGGCATGGGCAGCGCTGAAGCGTTGCTGGTGTTGAAACGCGATGTGCTTCCGCTCAATCCGTCGATTGTTGTGCTTGTGTTCACACCGCACAACGATGTGGCCGACGTAAACCCGGCCACCGCGTCCGACGGTTTGCGACCCTTCTATCGGGTTGGGGAAGGCGATTCGCTGATCCTCGACACGTCGTTCAACCGGAGTGCCGCGTTCCGCGCGCGCGCTCGTCTCAATCCACTCAAGCAACACTCCGCACTGGTATCCCTTGTGGCCGAGCGCTGGAATGTGTGGCGGCGCAAGCCCTCCACGCCTGCAGCAAACACCAACACACTGACGCGCGAGCAAAGCCTGTGCACCAGCCGGCCGGATCCCGTGGCGGAAGTTAACTATGAACTGAACATGCGCCTCGTCCGCGAGGTCGCGCGAATAGTCGGCGACGCGCACGGACGTCTCGTGGTGATGGCTGTCCCCATCGCGTACGAGCAAGAGGATCTGGCCCGGTTGCGCGCTCTTGCACCGGATTTCAATCCGAACTACTTCGATCAATCGTTGGCCAACACCGTTCGTGGCGCCTTGGGGCCCGTCTCGGCCTACGACGGGGTCCCGCCCCCCTTCGCGACCCCGCCTGACTTAAACCCTCGATCTTGGCGTACCGTCGCCCTCACGCCCGCGTTCACTGCGTGGAGCGCTACGTACGGAGATCGGCTGCACTGGTCACATTGGAACTACGCGGGACACCGTTTGGCAGGAGAAGTGCTCGCCGATACGATCCTGGCCTTGATGGCTAAATAGATGTAATTAAATTAGTTACAGGTTGGAAGCAGGGCGCACCAGATTTCTAAGACTTTTCTGAAAATTGTGCGTTGACACCCCCTGGCATCCGGTCTATATTGACCGGCACCTCAGCGAATTCTGGTTCGATTTCTTATTCGAATAGAGTTCCTCTCGGACAGGCCGGCAACAGCCGTAAAGGCTGGGCTTGTCCGCACGATCTTTGAAAATCGAATAGTGTGCGTGAGCTCAAGTTGATTTGATTTGAGATTCCGCGTCCGCGCGCCACATCCGTGGCGGTCTGCGGCAAGCGGACTCTTCAATATATAGTCATTTAGAGCCGGCTATGATGGTCGTGGCGGCACGCGGTTGGAGCAATCTGATCGTTTGCCAATTACCATCGAGCCGCGTTCTGCATGGATTTAAAATCTCTACAACGGAGAGTTTGATCCTGGCTCAGAACGAACGCTGGCGGCGTGGATTAGGCATGCAAGTCGAACGTGAAAGTGCCAATGGGGTAACTCGGAGGCGCGAGTAAAGTGGCGAACGGGTGAGTAACACGTGGGAAACCTGCACTAGAGTGGGGGATAACAGTTCTAACGGACTGCTAATACCGCATGAAGCCATGGATCGATGATCTCATGGTTAAAGAAGGCCTCTGTTTCAAGCTTTCTCTCAAGTATGGTCCCGCGTCCTATTAGCTTGTTGGTGGGGTAACGGCCTACCAAGGCGACGATGGGTAGCCGGCCTGAGAGGGTGGTCGGCCACACTGGGACTGAGATACGGCCCAGACTCCTACGGGAGGCAGCAGTCGAGAGGCTTCGGCAATGGGGGCAACCCTGACCGAGCGACGCCGCGTGGGTGATGAAGATTCTCGGATCGTAAAACCCTGTCAGGAGGGATGAAATACCATTCGGTTAATACCCGAGTGGCTTGACAGTACCTCCAGAGGAAGCTCCGGCTAACTCCGTGCCAGCAGCCGCGGTAACACGGGGGGAGCAAGCGTTGTTCGGATTCATTGGGCGTAAAGAGCTCGTAGGCGGCTCTGTAAGTCGGAAGTTAAATCCCATGGCTCAACCATGGACAAGCTTTCGAAACTGCGGAGCTTGAGGCTGGGAGAGGAGATCGGAATTCCTGGTGTAGCGGTGAAATGCGTAGATATCAGGAGGAACACCGGTGGCGAAGGCGGATCTCTGGACCAGTTCTGACGCTCAGGAGCGAAAGCTAGGGGAGCAAACAGGATTAGATACCCTGGTAGTCCTAGCTGTAAACGATGGGCACTAGGTGTGGGGGGATCGACCCCTTCCGTGCCGCAGTTAACGCATTAAGTGCCCCGCCTGGGGAGTACGACCGCAAGGTTGAAACTCAAAGGAATTGACGGGGGCCCGCACAAGCGGTGGAGCATGTGGTTTAATTCGATGATACGCGAAGAACCTTACCGGGGCTTGACATGCAGCTGAAGATTAGTGGAAACACTTTTTGTCCCTCACGGGACAGTTGCACAGGTGCTGCATGGCTGTCGTCAGCTCGTGTCGTGAGATGTTGGGTTAAGTCCCGCAACGAGCGCAACCCTTATCTTTAGTTGCCATCAGGTTAAGCTGGGCACTCTAGAGAGACTGCCGGTGATAAACCGGAGGAAGGTGGGGATGACGTCAAGTCATCATGGC